>Ga0190316_1000327_pt1 | contig 13760 bp, 12 predicted proteins | sample 48701112_MG_FD_161663 | JGI IMG/M metagenome (GOLD analysis project Ga0190316, IMG submission 161663) | Hydrothermal vent sediment bacterial communities from Southern Trench, Guaymas Basin, Mexico - 4870-11-1-2_MG | ecosystem: Environmental > Aquatic > Marine > Hydrothermal vents > Sediment ... | reverse complement strand
GTATCATGAAAAACGGCCCTTTCAGGTTAACCTCGTTGGTCTTGTCCCATATGCCCTCGTCTGCGCCTAGCATATCACCAAAGTAAGGGTTTGTAGCAGCATTATTAATTAGTATATCAAGCCTGCCGAACCTTTCTCTTATCTCGTTAAAAAGGCTCTCTATCTGGTCCAGCTTTCCTACGTGGCATGCAATGGGTGTTGCCCTGCCACCGGAATCCTTGATCTTGCCTGCAACCTTGTCCAGTGATTCCTGTTTTCTGCTCGTGAGAATTACATGGGCACCGTACTCGGCGAGGGTGGAAGCTATGGCCTCACCAATTCCCCTGCTTGCCCCTGTAATCAAGGCGATTTTCCCATCCAGCGAAAAATTGACCCTGCCCATATTTACCTCCTTTTAATTGATATTTCCTAGCACATTGATGGTTACTTTAAGCCTCTACGAAATTTTTGTATTCCTCAAGTAGAGCAGGTATAAATGTTGTCACGTCTTCCACTATACAATAGTTAGACACATTAAATATAGCTGCATTTGGATCAAGGTTAATGGAAACAACGGTCTGAGAATCCTTCATCCCTGATATGTGCTGGGAAGACCCTGATATCCCACACGCAATGTATAACCTTGGAGATACTGTGCGGCCTGTCATGCCGATCTGGTACTTGTAGCCAAGCCATCCCAAGTCACAAACGGCCTTTGATGCACCTATGGCTGATTTGTTGAAAATCTTGGCCAGGTCTTTCACCAGGTGCAGGTTTTCCTCTGTACCGATGCCCCTGCCTGCAGCCACTATGACATCTGCATCGTCTAGGTTCAGGCTTTCTTCCTCAGATTCTTTTACACTAAAGGTACGCGAGATTGAAACTCCTCTATGCACGTCCTTGATTTGGACTGAGCCCTTTTTATCAGGATAACGTTCCCGCGCCTTCCATGCCCCTGGTAACAAGGTTATGATACTCTTTTTTAACTCGGGTATTATCTCTGCCTGAATTTTCCCGCCATACATGGATCTTACAAAGGAAAGCTTGCCTCCATTGGTTTTTATGCCTTCCACAGCGGTGATACACGATGCATTGAGACGGACGGCAAGGCCGGGTGCTAGGTCCAGGCCCATGGCAGTGTGTGTCATGCATATGTATAAGGGATTAATGTTTCCAATGGCGTGCTCTATGGCATGTTTGTATTGCTCTGCGTTGTAAAACTCAAGGTGATCCCCTTCCAGGCCTAGCACGTCCAGGCCAGTTGTTTCTGCAAGCATATTTGCCATGTCATTTACGGACTTTCCTAGTATCATGACTAAAACCTTTGCCCTGGCAAAGGTTTTAAGCTCCAAAGCTAAGGTTATTGCCTCGTATGTTGTAGGTACTATATGCCCCTTATGATGCTCTGCAATTACCAAGATCCTTTCTTTCATTGGCCACCTTATATCAAAGATTTTTCGTGGAGAATCCCGAGTAACTTCTTTGCCTTTTCCTTCTGTGTACCCTCAATGAATGTACCTTTTGATGAGACCTCGGGATAGGAAAGCCCTGTAAGGCGTTCCCTTTTCTCAGGTATATTAAGAGCCTTTGCCTCAATGGTTAGTATCTGCGCCTTTCTTGCCCTGAGAGCGTTACTTAGAGAAGGGTACCTGGGAGTATTGATTCCTGATTGAATGGTTAACACCGCGGGTAAAGTGAGATAAAGACATTCCCTTCGCCCTGCTTCTATTTCCCTTTCAACGTAGAGCTCTTTTCCTCCTTCTCTTATCTCCTGGTGCATTACCAGAGTTGCACACGGGCGATGCAGGAGTTCAGCAATAAGCTGGCCCACCTGCGAGTTCATGTCATCCTCTGACATGGCACCTGTTAAGATGATCTCATAGGTATTTGTCTTGGCATAGGATGCGATGGCTGATGCCACCTCGAAAGGAGTTACAAAGGAATCCTCATCGGTGAGTATGTGTATGCCCTCGTTGGCTCCCATTTCCATTGCCTTTCTTATGGTTGAGCTCACCCTCGGTGGGCCAAAGGATATGGTATCAATGGTTACATCATTAAATTTTTCTTTTATCCTTAGGGCCTCTTCCAGCGCAAACTCGTCGTAGCGGTTCATCCTGAAGGGGGATATGTTGCCGTGCTTTACCCAGGCGCCAGTCTCGTCAATCACGACAGGTGCCTGGCCATCAATTACCTGCTTTACACATACTAAGATTCTCATACCAGTACCTTTGCTCTTTTATAAACCAAAATAAAATTTGTCTCAAGTAAAAAAACGAGCGCTCGCTCGATTTTTATGTTGACACAGATATTTTTTCTACGTATGATTTGATGATGAGGCCTCCGGTAGAGGCTTTTGGATTTAGGGCGCTATGTTATTAATATAGTGTATTAGGGTTAGGACTAAGGGGTAAGGATTAATTCTATTTCTGAAATGGTTTCTACAGATGAGAAAGGTAGTTAACGGAGGTCGCTGATTTTCCTTATAGCATCTCTATCCTGCTAAGGGGGTTTCTTATGGGCATGATATTTCTTATAAGGCATGGGCAGGCATCTTTTGGAGAAGAGAACTATGACATGCTCTCGGAGACCGGTATTTTACAGTCAAGGATGCTAGGGGATTATCTTGCCGATACAGGCCAGGAGATAGATGCTGTGTATTCTGGGAAAATGGAACGTCAGAAAATGACGGCACATGAAGCCATAAAGAGCTATAGGAAGCATGGCAAGGATATTTCAGACCCTGTTGTCGTGGATAATCTTGGCGAGTATGATTTTCGAGGGGTCCTCTTGTCGCAGGTCCCTGACATGCTTGAAGAAGATCCATCTCTTCAAAAGGACCTGGATTTAATCTATACCGATCTAAAGGCCTTTCAGAGGGTCTTTGAAGGGGCAATGCTAAGGTGGGTCTCGGGTAGGTATAATAAGGAAGGTGTGGAGACATGGGAGGATTTTGCCAGGAGATCAGTGGGTGCAATTCTTGGCATTATCTCCAAGCAAGGCAGAGGAAAAAACATATTCGTATTTACATCTGGAGGTATTATTGCTGCTACCATGCAAAGGGCTCTGGGATTGTCCAACGAGGCAACCATGAGGATAAACTGGAAACTTATAAATTCATCCATAACCAGGTTTATGTACAGGTATGATACTATCACCCTTGCCGGGTTTAATTGCATACCACACCTTGAACTGAAAAAAGATAAAACATTGCTAACTTACCGTTAGCAAAAGGAGGTTTTTTTTATGGATTTTGAGGTACCGGAAAAGATTAAGGTAATAACCAGCATGATAGACGAGTTCGTTGATAAAGAGCTCATTCCCCTTGAACCGGAGTTCTTGAATCATGATTTCAGGTCAATGGTGCCCGTGCTTGAAGAAAAGAGGAAGATGGTAAAGCAAATGGAACTATGGGCCCCGAATTCCCCAAAGGAATACGGAGGCATGGGCCTTAACCTCGTGGAACACGGCTTTGTATCAGAGTCTTTAGGAAGGACTCCTATAGGGCACTATGTATTTGGCTGCCAGGCCCCTGACGCAGGTAACGCAGAGATTTTGTATCTACACGGTACCGAGGAACAGAAAGAAAAGTACTTAAGGCCACTTATTGATGGCAAGATAAGGAGCTGCTTTTCTATGACCGAGGTGGACATGCCTGGCTCCAACCCCGTGATGATGAATACAACAGCGGTCAAGGACGGTGATGACTATGTAATAAACGGCCACAAGTGGTATACAAGCTCTTCAGACGGGGCGGCCTTTGCCATCGTGATGGCTGTAACCAATCCTGATGCTCCTAAGTATCTGCAGGCAAGCATGATCATTGTGCCGTGCGATACCCCAGGGTTTAACCAGGTAAGAACGATACCTGTTATGGGGGAGGCTGGAACAGACTATGCAGGCCACGGAGAGATCCTTTATCAGTCATGCCGGGTGCCTCAGAAAAATCTCCTGGGCCCAGAGGGCCAGGGCTTTGTAATTGCGCAGCAGAGGCTTGGGCCGGGTAGGATTCATCACTGCATGAGATGGTTGGGAATATGCCGAAGGAGTTTCGACCTGATGTGTAAGAGGGCGCAAGAAAGGATCATGACCCCTGACGGCAAGACTTTAGCCACCAAGCAGATTATACAGGCATGGATAGCAGAATCAGCTGCAGATATCTTGGCAGCACGCCTGATGACACTCAGTACTGCCTGGAAAATCGAGAAGCTGGGTGTAAAAGAGGCAAGGCAGGATATATCACTGATAAAATTCTATGTGGCTGGTGTACTGCAGAAGGTGGTTGACAGGGCCCTTCAGGTCTACGGTGGTATGGGTATGACAGATGATATTATTATCCCGTATTTTTATAGGTTCGAACGGGCTGCTAGGATATACGATGGTGCGGATGAGGTACATAAGATGTCAGTATCCCGGAGGATATTAAGGGAATACGAAGGCCGTGAAGTGAAATAAAGATTTATAAAGGTAAAGGGCTTTGACCTTTGATGCATTTAAAGGGCTTGTAAACATCTCGAACGAGGATATTTGGAGGGATTTCTACAGGCAGAATAAGGATAAGATTAAGGTAAAAAAGGAAGATGTTGCGGTAAGAAATCTTGTGAAGATATCTAGTGCCGCGCTATCCATAAGCAATAGAAAGGGCTTTTCACTCATGACCCTAAGGGATTTAAGTGTGGAATCAGGCCTGAGCATGGGGGCACTTTACTCTTATTTCTCAAGTAAGGATGAGCTCTTAGACATGATACAGCAGCAAAGGATGACGGCCATAATAAAGGTTTTCTCCACCCATCTTTCAGGCATTGATAACCCTGCTCAGAGGTTAAGAAGCGCTATTCAGATACACCTGTATCTCAGTGAGGTCATGCAACCATGGTTCTATTTCTCGTACATGGAAGCAAAGAACCTGGGGAAGGATGATAGGAAAAAGGCCATAGAGGCAGAGATCTTCACAGAGGGAATATTCATAGACATCATTGAGCAAGGTCAGAAAAAAAGTTTGTTTAGGAATGTTGACCCGAAGACCACGGCCGCTATTATTAAGGCAATGCTACAGGACTGGTACCTGAAGAGATGGAAATATGAGAGTCGAAATGTATCTGTAGAAGAATACTCAGAAGTTGTTATTGATTTTGTTGAATCTTATCTCATGGCTCGAAACAATCAGACTCAGGAGGAAAAGGGATGGACATAATAGATAAACCAAGAGAGATAAGGCAAGGCGAAGAACTTGATGCAAAGGCCATAGAAGGATTTTTGAAAGAAAGCATACCAGGCCTAACTGGAGATATAAGCATACAACAGTTTCCCAGTGGATTTTCCAACCTGACATACATGCTGAGCGTGGGAGACAGGAATTTTGTGCTAAGAAGACCTCCGTTCGGAAGAAAGGCAAAGTCTGCGCACGACATGAGTAGAGAATACCGTATACTTAATGCATTAAAGGATGTTTTTCCCTATGCTCCCAGGCCTGTCGCATATACAGAAGACGCGTCCATAATTGGTTGTCCGTTTTACGTGATGGAACGTATTGAAGGCATTATCCTTAGGAAAGACCTGCCTGAAGGATTGCATTTCACCCCAGACGAGGCAAGGCAGCTGTGCGAGAATCTCCTTGACGTGCAATGCGAGCTCCATTCTATTGACTATAAAAAAGTTGGCTTGGAAAACTTTGGAAAGCCAGAGGGTTACGTGAAGAGGCAGGTGGAAGGCTGGTCCGAAAGGTACAGGGCTGCAAAGACACCGGATGCCCCTGACTTTGAAGACGTTATGAGTTGGCTCCATGAAAAGATGCCTACCGATTTCAGAAATCCTTGCATTATTCACAATGATTTCAAGCTGGATAATGTAGTGCTTGATCCCAAGAACCCTTTAAAGATTATAGGCGTTCTTGACTGGGAAATGGCAACCATAGGTGATCCTATCATGGATCTAGGGAATTCCCTTGCTTACTGGGTACAGGCAGATGACCCTCCCGATTTTCAGGCAATACGCATGATGCCAACAAATATTCCAGGTGCACTTACAAGGGAAGAGCTCGTGGCCAGATATGCAGAGAAAACAGGGATTGCCATAGACAACTTTGATTTTTACCTATGTTTTGGCCTGTTTCGCCTTGCAGTTATTGCACAGCAGATCTACTATCGCTATTACCACGGGCAGACAAAGGACGAAAGATTCAAGCTGCTCATAATAGCCGTAAATGTCCTGGAGAAATCTGCGTTAAGTATAATAGACAAGTCTCGGTTATAATATGCTGTAAATATGTAACGTTGAATAGTTAGGTGTCAGGTGCGGACTGGTTTTAAACATATTAAAAGAGGAGGAAGCATATGAATGCCCTAAAATTTGATCCCGGTATCTGCGCCAAGTGCGAGACATATGACTGTCTCATGAAGTGTCAGTACATGGATTTTGACCTTGAGAGCGCTAGGGAGGAGAGGTGGAAGCTTATAAGGGGAGAAGACACCCGTATTTTAAATGATTGCGTGACCTGCTACGCATGTGAAGAGTATTGTCCTTATAATAATCACCCGTTTTACCTTATTGTGGAGAGGCAGGAAGAAAAGGGCATACACCCTGTGCCAAAGCCCATTGAGAAATCCCAGATCAAGGCCATGGCACCAAAGGGGGTTATAGCGCCTATGAAGGTAAAGGAACCGGTTATTAACATGTGCTATTTCCCCATGATGCTGGGGACGATAAGGGGAAAGCTCTTTGAGGGTGCGTCTGCCATAGTGGGTAGTGATATTTTCTGTAATCTAATGTACCTGCATTTTGCAAGGAATTCAGTTATCAAGGAGAGGCTCCCTAAGATGATAGAGAACATACAGAAGAACTACCTTGAGCCGAGCGGGGTAAAGGAACTCATCTGCTATCATGACGAGTGTTACGGAACATACACGTCTTGGGCGCCTGCCTTTGGCATTGAAGTGCCGTTCAAGCCTATACACCTATTTGAATACCTTTATAATAGATTGTCGGAGTTGAAATCCGAGATAAAGCCTTTAAATCTCAAGGTTGCTTACCAGAGACCATGTTCAAACCGTTTGAGCCCAGAGATTGATCACTTTGTAGATGATATATTTGGACTCATAGGTGTGGAGAGGGTGAATAGGAAATATGACCATGAGAATGCATTGTGCTGTGGAGGGGTGTTTGAGGCGCAGCAAAGGTTTGACCTGATGGAAAAGAACCAGACACTCAACGTGGATGACATGAAAGAAAACGGGGCCACTCACTGTGTGTTCAACTGTCCCTTCTGCTTCTGGACATTGTCCGACCTGGTGAGCCAGAAGGGTATGACACCCATAATGATGTCTGATTTATGCCATCAGGCCTTAGGTGAATAAACCCGGAGGAGGTGAGATAGCCATGGATCGAATATTTGAACGTCTGGCTGATATAGTGGGTAGAGATTACGTGTCTAATGCAGCAGAGGAGCGTTTTATTTACTCGCGGGATGGCGGTGTTCAGATGCCTCATGAGCCTGATTACGTGGTACTTCCGAACACCACGGAGGAAGTTCAGAAGATCATACTCCTTGCAAACGAGGAAAAGATACCTGTTGTGCCCATGGGAGGGGGGTTGGTCCTTTCCGGCCTCAGTATACCTTTAAAGGGAGGTATAGTGCTGGACATGAAGAGGATGAACCGCATCATAGAGGTGAACGAAAAAAGCCATTATGCAGTGGTGGAGGCAGGTACCGCACTGGGCATGCTCTCAGCGTATCTCAATAAACATCATCCTAGCTTGAAGAACTCCTTGCCCGATGCGCCACCGGTTGCAACGGTTGCAGGAAATATAATGATACACGGTTCAGGTCATCTCTCGCAAAGCGAGGGTGGCTTTCACTCTGAGATGGTAACTGGGCTGGAGGTTGTTCTGCCCACGGGTAAGATAGTTAAGTTGGGTTCTTGTTCCACTGTTCCGTACTGGTTTTCCAGGGCACCCTTGCCTGATCTGGCAGGATTGTTTCTGGGCTGGAATGGTACGACCGGTATTATAACAAAGGTGGGTATAAAGCTGTTTCCTAGGCCACTTTTGAACGACGGACTTATGTTTATGACCGAAGACGTAGATACAGTACCTGACATAATGTTTCGCATTGTGAATACTGAGATGTGCGAAGACCTGACGTTTTTTATAACCCCTAAGCCAGCCATGTTTGAAGGCTTCCAGATGACCATTATCTCTATTACGGCGAATTCTGAGAAAGAGATGAGGCTTAAAAAGGAGATAATCAGAGACGCCTTGAGGGGCTACTATGAAAGCAAGGAGGCAGGTTTTGTACCTGTACCCAAGGAGATGAAGGCCTTCTTATTGGAAGCCCCTCAGAAAAATCTAAGCGCATTCGCAGACGTCAGAAAAGGTGGAGGTTTTGAATACGTGGGTGCCATTATACCCGTTGAAAAGATACCGGATGCTTACAGGGCAGGGCTCGACATAGCAGCAAAAAATGGCATAACCTATTCCCTAGGAGGCCGCATGATAGGCAGGGGACACTCGTTCATGTTTTACTTTGCCTACCCGTTTAACAGGGCTGACAAGGAAGACATGGATAGGGTGAGGCAGGCTTTGGACGATACAAACCATGCGGCGCTGAAGATGGGAGGCATACCGTGGAAGGCAGAGGTGAGCGGTCAGCAGCTTATCCTCAAGCAGATGGAGCCTTCTACCTACGAGTTTATGCAGGACATAAGGAAACTGCTTGATCCGAACGGTATCATGAACCCCGGGAACTGGGAGGTAAATCCATGAAAAAAGAATATGCCGATATCATACACAGGTGTTTCAGGTGCGGATGGTGCAAGTTACCTCTGAATTTCAAGGATTTTAACTGCCCCTCGTATCTTAAATACCGCTTCGAGTCATTTTCGTCTGGAGGCAGGCTCTGGCTTATAAGGGCATGGATGAACGGAGAGATACAGACTAGCGAACGTTTTGCAAAGATAATCTTTTCATGCGTGACATGCAAGAACTGTGTGCAGGCATGTGCAATGCCCAAGATCAGGGAATACCTTGTGGACATGGTTATAAATGCAAGGGAAGACATGGTGGAGAACGGCGTAATACCACCTGAGGTAAGGGATTATTTTAAGGCAGTGAGTATAAGCGGTAATGCTTACAAGATGCCCCAGGAGCAAAGGGGTGCTTGGGCAAATGGTCTTGACGTAGGGCGTTACACAGCTCAGGAATACCTTTTCTACGTGGGTGATGTTGGTTCATACGACGAGGAGGGTGTAAAAATGGCCCGGTCTGTTGCTGGCCTTCTAAAGAAGGTGGGCATCTCTTTTGGCATACTGGCATCAGATGAGATTACAGACGGCAACGAGGTGAAGACCCTAGGAGAGGTTGGTCTGTTCGAACAAATTGCATCTCAGAACATAGAGAAATTCAAAAAGCTTGACGTGAAAAAGATTATAACCCTCTCGCCGCACGCCTATAATAGTATAAAGAACGAGTATCCTAAGCTGGGCGGCAATTTTGAGGTCTATCACTATACACAGGTATTGAATAAAGTTCTCAACGATATACCCATGGGAAAGCTCAATGTAAAGGTTACCTATCACGACCCCTGCTACCTTGGCAGGTGGAACAACGAGTACTGGGCGCCCAGGTCGGTCTTGAACTCTGTTCCAGGCCTTGAGCTCATCGAGATGGACAGAAACATGCAAAATGCCCTTTGCTGTGGTGGAGGCGGAGGCAACTTCTTCACCGATATACTAGGTACAGGCCCAGACAGTTCAGCAAGGGTACGTGTAAACGAGGCTATTGATACTGGGGCCAGTGTGTTGGCGGTTGCCTGTCCTATTTGTTATAGGATGCTGAGCGATGCAGTAAAGGCAGAGGGGGTTGAGGAAAAGATACAGGTAAGGGATATAGCAGATATCGTAAGTGAGGCAGTAAATAAATAGACCACCCGGTTGGGTGTAGGCGCGGTGTATCATTGATATGTAGTGTAATCAAAAAAGCAGTTAAGGAGGTATCCATATGGACAGGGAAAGCTTAACCATAAGGCCTTTACAGCTGGTTAAGATGGAGGGGCCAGCAGCTATAATGACCTATCTTTTGAACTTTGATGTCAAGGGTGAAGCAGGTGGCTACATGTTTTTAATTGAGGGAACGGACAAGAATATTATTGTTGATACCTCAGGGAGTGCAGAATCCCTTGCCATGGCAGGCTTCAAAGCAGAACAGGTGGCTTCTCCGGAAGATGCCTTAAAAAAGATCGGGCTTACATGCGAAGACATAGATATGGTAATATTAACTCACCTTCACTTTGATCATGTTGAGTATGTTTCTAAGTTTAAGAATGCGAGGTTCATATGCCAGGCCGATGAGCTAAAGGAGGCACTGAACCCGCATCCAGGTATTGACAAACTTCTTTATTGGCCTCACCTCTACAGTGACATCAAGTTCCAGACAATAACAGGGGACCAAGAGATATATCCAGGTATAAGGGTAATTCTTACTCCCGGGCATACCCCTGGCGGTCAGACCGTGCTCGTTGATACGAAAGACGGCATTGTCGCTATAACCGGTATGTGTTCTGTCCTAGATAATTTTTACCCGCCAGAACCTTTTAATGCAATGATGGACATGATAATACCTGGGATACACGAAAATGTGCAGCTTCTTTACGAGAGCATGGAAAAAATAAAGCATTCAGCCGATATCATCGTGCCCATACATGATATAAAATGGAGCACAGTCGATAGCATACCATAATATACCCTCAGATAGGGGAGCGCTACTGGGTGACATTTGAGCGCATATTAAAGAAAATAACAGGAAGGAGGTACTAAGATGGCTGGGGAAAAGGTTGTGATAGAGCCTGTCCCATTGGATCAGCTTTCTTTTCTTAAGGGGAAACGTACGGATTTTGAGAGTGTTGCTGAGATGATAGTGGCAAGGGCTTCTGAAATACCGGATAAACCTTATGTACTGTTCTATGATGATGTAATTACCTATGCTGAGACCAATGAAAGGGCGAACAAGGTGGCTAATTATCTCAAGGCAAAGGGCATCAAGAAGGGGGACGTGGTATCCTTACTCGTGATGAATTCACCCGAGGTCTACTATATCATGTTCGGTATACAGAAGCTGGGTGCAATAGCAGGCTCTATCAATTTCATGTTGAAAGGGCCAGAGATTGCCTACCTGCTGGATGATTCCAAGCCTAGGATAGTCTTTGTTGGGAGCGATTTTATTCAGGAGTTCGCGCGGGGCTATGAACAGGCATCTCACAAGCCAGCAGTAGTGGAGGTGGTCACCGGGGTAGAGCATAATGTAGATCTCAACCAGGAGAAATTATCCGATATCCTGGCTGACTATCCCTCTGATGAGGCCCTTGTGGAGCAAAAGGGATCTGACCCGTTCCTGCTCCTATACTCTTCTGGGACAACGGGCAGGCCCAAGGGTATACTGCTTTCCAACAAGGGGCAGCTTTCTGTATGCCGTGCCATGGCCGGTATAGGCCTTGTGGAAGAAGGCGATGTAATGCTTCTATTGTTGCCCATGTTCCATACCAACCCAATATGCGTGTGGACATATCCTATTGCATACTGTGGTCAGACCTTGTGTGTAAGGAAGGCCTTTTCTCCGACTGATTTCTGGCCCTCGATTACGGATTACGGGGTTACCATACTCATGGGTGTACCTGCCATGTACAACTACGTGTTCTATGCCATTGATGCCAGCACGATCGACAGGGCAAAGCTCAAGCTGAGGTTTGCCTTCTGTGGAGCAGCACCTCTATCAGTGGAGTTGATAAAGGGCTTCAAGGACAAGTTCAACGTGGAGATCATAGAGGGCTACGGTCTTACAGAAGTTACCGGGGTATCCACGGTAAATCCACCACTCGGGAAGAGAAAACCTGGCTCCATAGGGGTTGCCTTGCCTGAACAGGAAGTCAAGATCATGGATGATGATAACAACGAGATGCCGATTGGGGAGAAAGGAGAGATCTGTATAAAGGGAGATGCAGTGATGCTAGGCTATCTGAACCAACCAGAGGCGACAAAGGAGGCCATAAAGGATGGATGGTTGCATACCGGTGACATGGCCTACATGGACGAAGAGGGATTCATGTACATAGTTGATAGGAAGAAGGACATGATAAACCGTGGTGGCGAGAACATCTACCCAAGGGAGGTGGAGATAGCTCTTGAGTCCAATCCAAAGGTCAGGGATGTGGCTGTCATAGGTACGCCTGACGAGGCCTTGGGAGAAAGGGTGAAGGCGTTTATCATACCCACCGAGCCTGGAGCACTTACAGAGGAAGAGGTGAAGGAATACCTGAAGGACAAGCTTGCAAAGTACAAGATACCGGAGGTGATTGAGTTCGTGGAGGATCTTCCCAGGACAATGACGGGTAAGATCATGAAAAAAGAACTCAGGAGAATGGAGCAGGAAAGGATAAAAAAGCAATAAAAGGATTTAAGAGAAAGGAGGAGGGAAAATGATTATAGATGCACATTGCCATGTGTGGACATGGGACATTGTCCCGGATAGTTACTGGGATGAACTGGCCAAGATAGTTATAGATTTTTTCAGGAAGAACAACCTGGGCTCACCAAGCGTTGACGAGGTAAAGAAAAATGTCATGGATCCTATGATGGATCCTGACGGGTCCAAGTTGATAGCGAACATGGATGCATCCGGAGTGGACAAGGCCTTTATAATGGCCCTTGACTGGGGCTATGGCATTGGAGAGGCAAGGAAAACTGTGGACGAGATAAACCAGTTCTACGGCTCCATTGCAAAGAAATATCCGGACAGGGTAGTGGCATTCGCGGGGGTTGATCCCAGGAGGCCGGGTGCCGTGGACATACTAGACAGGGCCGTCAATGACTATGGTTGTAGGGGCCTTAAGTACCATCCCACATCTGGGTTTTATCCTGACAGCGAGGAATCTTACAAGGTTTTGGAAAAGGCTCAATCGCTGGGAATACCTCTGCTCAGCCACATGGGTCCGATCTCCAAGCCCCTTAAGAGTAAGTATGCACGGCCCATATTCCTTGATACCATTGTGAGCGATTTCCCGAAGCTTACGGTCATAGGTGCGCACATGAGCTTCTGCTGGTGGCGCGAGTTTGTGAACATAATCGCGGCAAAGGCTACCACGCTATATGCCGATTTCTCAGGTCATCAGGTAACTGCGAAGAGGAATTTCTCAGAATTTTGCCACATGATGAGGGATGCCTTTGATGAGGCAACTGCAGAGAAGTTTCTCTGGGGTACGGATAACCCTATACTGGAGGCCGTAATACCAATGAAAGACTGGCTCGAGATGATAAAGAACCTTCCGGAGAATGCACCTGACGGAATTAAGTTTACGAAGGAAGAAATAGACGCTGTGCTTGGTGAGAACGCGGCAAAGATAATAGAAGCATGATATTTTGCCTGGGCCTTACCTGGTAAGAGAGGTGACTAGATTGTAAGTAAAAAGGCTTGGGAGCAAAAAGAGCCAACGCAGGAACTATTCCCTTAAACAGGAATGATAAGTACCTTGTCACTGTATGCAAGGACTTGTTTTTTTGTGTCTATTGAATGTCACGGAGGTGGTTTATGTATGAGTCAAGGGAAGACAAGCTGAAAAAGGCCTTTGATTATGCAAAGGCCTACGAGATGAAGTGTACTGGCTGTGCCCAGACAACCATGGCAGGTATATTTGATGCCCTGGATACATGGAACGATGATGTGTTCAAGTGTGCCAGTGGACTTGCCGATGGTCTGGGACTCACAGGGGATGGTTCCTGCGGAGCTCTTGTTGGTGCATG
>Ga0190316_1000326_pt1 | contig 13774 bp, 14 predicted proteins | sample 48701112_MG_FD_161663 | JGI IMG/M metagenome (GOLD analysis project Ga0190316, IMG submission 161663) | Hydrothermal vent sediment bacterial communities from Southern Trench, Guaymas Basin, Mexico - 4870-11-1-2_MG | ecosystem: Environmental > Aquatic > Marine > Hydrothermal vents > Sediment ... | reverse complement strand
GACAAGTTTTTGATAATACGGAATTTGAATCAGCCGAAGATATGGCGAGAAAGGTTTACGAATGGGTTGAGTGGTATAATAGTGGAAAGAGTGTGTAGAAGTGTTCTATGAATTATTGGACAGGACTGTTAAGAGATTCTTGTGAAGAGGCAAAAGATAAAAAAAGTTACATTGATGAAGGAAAAAAGCCAGGAGACAAACATTCAACTCTGAAAAAGATTGGGGCTGTTGTTGGGATGGGTCTAATTGGAGCAGGAATTATCTTTGGTGCAAGTTTTATTGGAAAGAAAGATCAAAATAATCTAAAAGATCATGTCTATGAAAACATGGAAAAAATTAATAGTACCTTGCATGAAAAAGGATTTTCATACCGCTTTGATAACATTACGGATAATGTAAATCTTCATGAAATTGTACCTTATAATTTTAAAATAACAGGGCAGGGATCCTTTGGTATTGATATAGCAATAGACGACAACAAAATCCCTGAAAATATCAAAACTTTTAAAGCTTTAGTAGAACTTGGTTCTATATTAAAAAATAATAAAGAAATTGCTCCACAAATGAATTGTTATAAGTTTTTAGTGGGAGAGAAAGAAAATTATACAATTAATATTATCCTTCCAGTACTAGATCATCCAAATGATATTATTCCTCCTTCAGAATTAATAAAAACTAAAATAGGTGATTGTGAAGATTACTCATTATTATATGCAAGCTATTATAATACTCAAAATATCCCCGCCTTTGTCATTATAGATAATGGTCATGCAGTTGCTGCTGTAGGAGATATACCTTTTAATCCTGATGAACTTAAAGAGTACATCAAAGAAAACAGAACATTTATTGTAGGAAGCTCAGAATATCTAAACAAAGATAAATCTTTTGATTTTTCTATAACTGTAAAACCAACTTGCACAAGAGATATTCTTAATAACTTGAAAATAAAATATTCATCTGCTAATATACGTGCAATAATATCGAAAGATAATATATGGATAAAAGAAGGTCCATATTATTTTAATCTTTCTGAATTTGGATATCTTGATAAAGAATATGCAAAGGAAGCTGCAGATTACTTAAATATGAATATTTCAAAAGACGAAATAGATAAAATGGCTGATGAATATTATAAGTTTTACGGAACCTTGGCAAAAAAAGCAATAGAATCACAAAGAGAGAATAATATGGAGTTTTATCAAAAAATAAAAAACGTATTAAATGATTCGTATGAGGAAAAAGCTGTAAAAAATTTTTTTAACGAAACTTTTATTAATAATTTTTGACTGTACTACCATTCAACAATTTTACATTTGTAAATATTATTAACACAATTGTTTTTGGATTATTTTACAAAGAAAAAATAAAAATAAATCAGTTAATTATGTGGTTAAGTGTTTTTGTAATTCTGATAACTTCAATTTCTATATATTATTCAGGAGAATATTTTGCTTCTGCATCTAGTAAAGTTGGAGATTATTTGGGGCTTTCAAAATCTGCCAAAGGAGCAACTTTAGATGCAATTTCCAGTTCCATGCCAGAGTTAATGATTTCTTTATTTAGTTTAATTGTTTTTCATGAGTTTTCAGTTGGGATTGGGACAATTGTTGGCTCCGCGTTATTTAATATTCTTATAATTCCTGCGGTTTGTGTTTTTTTAGCTCCAGTAGTTTTTAAAGTTAGTGACGAAGTTGTTCATAGAGATGGATTATTTTATAATCTGACAATTATAATTCTTTTAACTGCAATTTTCTTTTCAAAAGAATGGTCTGTTTCAGTTGCGATAATATTTTTGGGAACCTATTTTTTGTATATTTTTGAAATCTTCAGACACGGAAGTACACAAAATTATGTAACTAATTTGCTTGAATTTTTTAAACATGGTCCTAAATTGCCAAAGAAAAGAGTGAAAAAAAGAAAGACGAAGGTTAGATTTGAAATAGGAATAATGTTATTTACCTTGTTGATTATTGCTGTTTCAAGCTATTTTTTAGTTGAGCATGCTATTTCTCTTTCCCATTTTCTTGGAATACCTCCTATTATTATAAGTTTTACAGTTATCGCTGCTGCAACAAGTTTTCCTGATTTGGTTGTATCGGCCACTAATGCAAAAAAAGGAGATATTTCTGATGCTTCTTCAAATGTTTTTGGATCAAACATTTTTGATATACTTGTTGGTTTGGGACTTCCCATTTTTATAGCCCGTCTAATTAAAATTCCTGTAATTATCTCTGTTGAAAGCATGACCATTGTATTTGGACTTTTAGCTTCTACTGTACTTGTATTATATATTTTTGCGGAAAAAATGATTTTAACAAAACCAAAAGCGGTTTTAATGCTTTTAATTTATTTAGGACTGGTTGCTTATACAATATTTTTAGTTTAATTATGAGATAATTATGAGGAACTTCATCTTTCTGTTTTTATTTCTCATTGTCTTTTTGTCAGGATGCACCATTCCATATTTTCCTAATAGTTCGGGAATTGAGCCGACAAAGCCATTGACAATTTCTTTGAGTTCTGACTTAACCAGAGTTAAATCTCAAGATATAACCTATCTTTATTTAATTCTTGATAATCTGGATAAGAAAGAAAAATATAAAGTGAGTGCAAAGATAATAAATTCAGGGCTTTTTAATATTCCTGAAACTTATAAGGAGACAGAATTGTCAGGATTGCAGAAAAAAAACTTAGAATTTAAATTAAAAGCTCCAAAGGTTGAAGCAGAAACTCCTTCAAAAGTAAGTGTTGAAACAACAATTTCAAAAGATTTTGTTTTTTATCTTCCAATTCTTTTTGCTGATTCTGAATATTTAAGAGAATGTGAGACAAGAGGAGAACCAGTTCAAAAGAGACAAAAAACTTATTCTTTTTCGGATAATCTTATAAGGGTTGTTGTGGAATTAAATAAAGAGCCTCCCATAGATACCGGAGTTGCTTATGCAAATATAAAAATTACTCCTCTCGGAAATGGAATTTTAGAATTTAATTCAATTAGTGTTGGAGAAGGCGCATCTTGTGAAGAAATAAATAAATATTCAAACTCTGTTTCCTGCGAATTTCATTCAGGTTATGTAAAAGATATAGAAGAGAAGAAGTTTGAGGTAAAAATTAAGTATGATTATAAAGAAATAAAATCCTTAAGTTTTACAATTTTGCCTGAAGTTGCAATTGTTATTCCGCCTGAAGCAGAAATAAGTCTGTTGGAAGAATATTGTCTTTTAAATTCATCAAGTGTTGATAATATTTGTGATTTTAAATTAAGACCCATAAAATGGTGCAATAGCATGTACAAAAAAGATTGCATAAAAGATATTGAAGGGAAAATGGAAATAGAAGGAGACATTGGTGGTTCAGCTATGGCTTTTTTATGGAATCACAAAAAATATATTAGAATTGGAAATATAGATAAAAGTAAATTAAAAAACATAAATTATCCAAGAATTTATATTGATTACTCTTATTTAGACAGCAGAGGAGAAGAAAGAGAGCGTAGGGATAGTGTAATTCCAATTATCATTTTGTATAAAGAAAAAGAGATATTCAAAAGAGATCTTCCAGAGGATTTCAAAGGTGAATTTATTTTCTTAAATAATGCCTTTTTTAGTATAAGTGAGAGTACAGAAGAACAATTACGGGTTGATAGCATTTGCGGAATTCCTAAGGAATTATCTGTAAATATAGGTTACCATAATGAAACTGGTGATATTATGGTGTGGTATATAAAGGATGGAGAAAGATATAGGGTTGATTACTATGAATTTAAAAAATTTAAAGAAACAATTGCAAAGGAAAAAAATCCTGAAAACTTAAGAGGAAAAACTTATAAAAGTATTTCTGGTGCTGTGAAAATATTGCAAGCATCAGAAGATAAGATAAATTTAAAAGCGATAAGCGGTTCTTCATCTGGTTTCCCTTTAAGTATTGGAAGTCACAGCGAAAAGTGTGGATATATTCTTATATATGAGAAAAAGGATGGTAAGTATGTATTAACTATTGCTAAAATAAAAAAATAAAAATCAAAAATCATGGATGCATAAAACTTTCATTTTTGTTTTGAATCTCTCAGAATCAAAGCATACAACCAAATTTATTCCTTTTTTCTCTATTTGTTCCGCAAGTTCTTTTGTGAGTTTTCCATCCATTAAAATAACCGAAACATTATCTAACTCTGCTGTTTTTAACAATTGAGGAAGTTCATCATAACTTGTTTTGTGAATTTCCTTCAAATCAGAATCTAACAATTTAACTTCTTTTGTCCCAAGCATGTCTTTTATTATTGGTTTGAGTTTTTCTTTGAAGTTTTCTGGCAATTTTTTATTAATTTTAACTCCAACTTTCCTTTTATTTTTCAAACATTGGTAAATTTCTTTTTTTGTCAGTTCTTCAACTTCTTTTCCATCCGGAGCCCTTGCAACATAATTTATATTAACAACTTGCTTCAGTCTTTTCAAAATTAAATCTCCTCCTCTGTCTCCATCCAAGAAAACTGTCACAATCTTATTTTTTGTAATATCTTTTATCTGAGGCAAAACTTTAGAACCTTCTATAGCAATTGCATTCTCTATTCCGTATTTTAGAAGATTGATAACATCTGCTCTTCCCTCTACAATAATAATTTCATTGCTTTTTAAAACTTCCGGACCTCCAACCAACCCATTGTACTCTCTTATTTTTTTTATTTTTAAATCCCTTTGAAGTTTATTCAAAGTTTCTTTTGTGTCTGGTGTTTTTTCATACAATTTCTCCAAAATTTCCTTGCTCCTCTGTTCTATAAAAGCCCTCTTACTCTCTCTTATATCTTTTATTTCCTGCAAACAAACTCTTGCTTTTGTATAACCAACTTTGTCTATTGTTTCAAAAGCTGCTGCTAACAAGGCTGTCTCAGAAGCAGATAGATTTGAAGGAACTATTATTTCTGCTTTTGTTTTCTCATCTTTACTCTCTTTAAAATTTATATCTATTCTTCCTATCCTTCCGCTTTCCTGCAACTCTTTTAAATCCATTCCTGGACCTAGCAAACCTTCTGTTTGTCCAAAGATTGCGCCAACAATATCAGGTCTCTCGACGAGAGAATCTGCTTCTAATGAAAGTTTTATTATATATTTTGCATTCTCTGTAATCTTTCCCATTTTTTATCACCATAATTAAATTAGAAAATGATAAATTTAGGTTAAAATTATAACAGTGTAATAATTTTACAATTCAACAACCTCTCCAATTTTTGGAGCAACAGCTTCTATCTCTAATTTTTCCCTAATCTCCATTGCAAATTTCTTTGTGTTCTCCCCATGCACGCAAATAACTTTCTTTGGGGAAATTCTCTTTATTAACTTAAATAATCCACTTCTTCCAGCATGAGCCGAGAAATCAAATTTCTGAATTTCAATATTAACTTTAAATTTACTTTCACCATTTTCAAAATATCTTGTTCTAAGCAATTTTTCTCCAGGAGTCCCTTCTGCCTGAAATCCTGTCATAAGTAAACAAGTATTTTTCATATTTCTAACTTTTTTCAGATAATATACAATTGGACCTCCATTTAGCATTCCAGAGGTTGTAACAACAATCCCTCCCCTTTTAATGATTCTATCCCTTTGTTTTTTTGTCCTGATAAAATTAACTCTTTTTAAAACTTTTTTTAAGATTCTATCATCCTTTATATACTTTTTATGATATAAAATTATATCTGAAGCTTTTTGAGCCATCCCATCCAAATAAATCTCTCTTTTAATTCCATTTGAATAAAGCATCAGCAATAATTCCTGCGCCCTCCCTACTGCAAAAGTTGGAAGCAATACAAGACCATTTTCATATTCTCTAATTTTTTTTATAAATCTCTTTTCTTCAATTTTTCTATCAGGATGTTCTCTTTCAGAATAAGTTGATTCCATTATTAAACAATCTATTTCTGGATAGTTTATCTCTTTATAATCCAATAGATAAGTTGATATTGTATTAATATCTCCGGTGTATAAGATTGATTTTGAACCAGAAATATAAATAGATGCTGATCCTGGAATATGGCTTGCATCAAAAAGTTTTGCTACCAAGTTTCCAATTTTAAACTTCTGATTATAAAAACAAGGTTTGAAATTCTTATTCATTTTTGCAATATCATATTTTTGATATTCTGAAAAACCCCTTGTAAGACCTGCAACTTTTATATAATCTTCTAACAGAAGATTCATTAAATCCAAGGTTGCTGGAGTCGCGTATAAAGTTGGATTTTGAAATTTGTAAATTAATGGAACCATTCCAGAATGGTCAAGATGAGCATGTGAGACAAAGAAGCCGTCTATTTTTACTGCCGGCAATAGAGGAAGTTTTATATTTGGCTGCAATTCTACTCCATACTCCAAAAGAACATTTGTATTTTTATCTTTAACCAAAAAGGCTTCTCTTCCTATTTCATCGCAACCTCCTAAAAATTCTATTATCACTTTCTTTTCCCTTTCTGTTTTTTTATTTTCTCTGGTTTTTGTTTAACATCAATATAGAAAGAACAAATTACAAGAGTAAATAAAGGACTTATCAAAAAATAACTCAATAAACTTCCAATTATTGGAATAAAACTTACAAGAGAAAAAAGAAATATTAAAATAATCAATAAAATTAAATCAAAATAATACTTTTTTCCAAGTTTGAAACTTTGCTCCAAAGATTCAATTACTCCTTCGCCTGAAATAACTGCTGGATTAATTAAAACAAAAAAAGGGATTATTAATATTAAAATTAGAAAATCAACAAGAATAAAAGGCTGAAAAATAGTTGCAGGAAGAATAAGAAATATGAGAATTACAGAGAGAATTATTAGAACCAATAAGGTTGCCAAAAAATAAGAAATTCCCCTTTTTCTGATTGTAGTAAAAAAAGTTTTCATAGTTACTCTCTTTTTAATTCCATAAAAACAAATACCCCAAAAACCAGCTTGAAGAAATATTGCTATAATTCCTCCCAATATCATAAACAACAGGAATAAACCAACATTTTGTAAATTTAGTAATTCAGAAAATTCCTGAGATTCAAAATCTGTGAATTCTCCGCTCATCATATAAGATTCTGCTATTGTGTTAACACCTTTGGGACCAAAAAGAGCAAAAATACTCAATCCAAAGAACAAACCATAGATAATTCCAATTAACAAAACACTCAAAATTATTGGAACAAAATTCCTTTTATAAACTTCAAAACTTTTTTTGAAATGCTTTGAAATATATGCCATAATTAATTAAATTATTTAAATAAATTATTCTGCTGAAATTAGAAAATAAATTTATATTTTAAAAATAAATTTTATGGAATCCAAATTATTTGGAAAGTGGGAATATAATGTAGAGGTAAAGGACCTAGGATTGAAGAGTTATATTAATTTGGAACAAAAGATTTTGCCGAAAACAGATGGGAAAACAAAAAATAAACACATCATTGAGAAGCTAATAACTCATCTAATGGTTCCAGGACATAAAGGAAAAAAGCACAAACTAACAAGCGGGCTGTGCTCTGGAAAATACCAAACAATTTATAACATAGTTGAAAAATCTTTTGATATTATTGCTAAGAAAACAAAAAAGAATCCAATTTCTGTTTTTATTCAGGCAATAGAAAATTCTGCTCCCTATGAATTAACAGTTTCACAGCAAATTGGCGGGATTATTGCAAGAAAACCTGCAATCTGTTCTCCAAAAAAGAGATTAGACCTTGCTTTAAGAAGGTTGGTGCAAGGAAGTTATGCAAAAACTTTCAATAAAAAAAAGAAAATGTATGAAATATTGGCTGAAGAAATTATAAGTGCAAGTAGAAACAGCAATGAAAGTTATGCTATAGCAGAAAGACAAAGAAATGAGAAAGAGGCCGAGGGAGCAAGATAATCCTTAGTATTTAAAAAGTAATAATTATTTATTTATATTTCAGGAAATATTTGAATAACAATCATTCCTCACACTTGTATTTTGAATTTTCTCGCATATTGAAGCATTTTTATTGTGTATTGCAAACCACCCATAACATCCATCTTTATAGATTAAATCTTGAATTTTTTCACATATTGAAATGTTTGCGCCTCTATTGAAACTGATTTGAATATAATTACTATAACAATAGTTTCTACCTTCTTTATCCTTGATTTTATCACAAACTGAAGGTTCTTGATAGGAGATAGCAATATTTCCATAGCATTGAACTATTCTTGCCATGTCATCAGTGAGTTTATCACATTCTGAAGTATCTATATTAGACAAACTTTCTGAATTTTCTTCATTTGTAACACAGCCCGATATAAAAACCAATAATAAAACCAAAAATATGAATAAGAGTTTATTCATTATATAATTGATATTTAAATATTTTTAATTTAAAATTATGGTAGAAGATATTAAATCTTTATATGGATTTATAGAAAAAGTTGCAGAGAAAGGAAAGATAGTTAAAGGAGTAAATGAAGTTACAAAACACATTGAAAGAGGAAATGCAAAATTAGTTGTATCTGCTCAAGATGTTGACCCCAAGGAAATAGTGATGCATCTCCCAATTTTGTGCAAAGAGAAAGGAATTCCTTTTATTGAAGTTCCATCAAAAACAGAACTTGGGAAATCAGCAAAATTGCCTGTAAATTGTTCAAGTCTTGCAATTATTGATTTTGGCGGTTTGGATGATGAAGCAAAGAATATAATTGAAAAAATTAACAAATAAATAGATTTATGAATCCTTACTTAGAACTTGTTAGATTAAATATTTGCCTATTATCTGTTTTTGGACTGATTGTTGGTTTTCTATTAGTAAAACTTCCACTTAATTTTTGGATTTTGCCAATCTTAGCGGTTTTTTTAATTTCTGCTTCTGGAAATATAATAAACGATTTCTTTGATTTTGAAATAGACAAAATAAACAAACCTGAGAGGCCATTGCCATCAGGAAGAGTATCAAGAGAAAGAGCATTCATTTTTTACTTTGTTCTATCCTTAGCTGGATTAACAATTTCTTTCTTTGTTTCTTTGAATTTCTTTATTCTTGCTTTATTTAACTCAATTCTGATTTTTTTGTATTCAAAAAAATTTAAAAAGACAGTTTTTGGAAATCCAATTGACAGCTGGCTTGCATGCTCTGTTTTTTTGGCTCCAGTTTTAATTCTCGGTGATTTTTCTGAGTTATTAACTTCTAAGGCAACAATTTTATCAATAATTGCTTTTTTTGGAAATTACGGAAGAGAGATTCTGAAAGATGTTGAAGATATTAAAGGAGATAGAATTGAAAAGGCAAGAACTTTGCCAATTGTTATTGGAAAAAATAGAGCAACAATTCTTGGAAAAATTATGATATTTATTGGCGCAATTTTTTTGCTAATCTCATACCCTCTTTTTTCAAAATTGTATTTGTTTCTTTCTCTTATTTGTTTTATTTTTTGCATTTATATTTTAACAATTAGAGATGTTAGAAAAGGCCAGAGGATTACAAAATTGGTAATGTTTTTAGTCATTTTTTCTTTTTTAATTTCTTTGCTTTTTTAAAGTTTCTGAATAAAAAAGTTATATGGTTAACTTAGTCATTGCAGAAAAACCCATTGCGGCAAAAAAGATTGCAGATTCTATCTTAGAAAAATATAAGATAAAGAAAAAATACTCTGTTAATTATTATGAGTCTCCAGACGGAATTATTGTTGCCCCAGCTGCGGGTCATTTATTTACATTAAAAGATAAAGTAAAGAAAGATTATCCCAATTTTGATTTGGAATGGCAACCAAGTTTCAAGAAAAACAAATTTACAAAAAATTTCTATCAACTGCTCTCTTATCTATCAAAATTTTCTGATGAAGTAACAATTGCAACAGATTTAGATATAGAAGGGGAGGTTATTGGATATAATATTTGGAGATTCCTTTGCAAGAAAGCAAATATTTCAAGAATGGAATTTTCCAGTCTTGTAAAAGAAGAGTTAAAGAATGCTTTTTTAAACAGGAAAAAAGGTTACAATCGCGGGCTTGCTGAATCCGGATTAACAAGGCACTACTTAGATTTCTATTACGGAGTTAATATTTCAAAAGCCCTGACAAGTTCAATAAAGACATCTTCTAATAAATTTTATTTACTCTCTTCCGGCAGGGTCCAGGGACCGACATTAGCAATTTTAGCAAAAAGAGAAAAAGAGATAGAAAAATTTGTTCCTGTCCCTTTCTGGCAATTGAATTTTCTAAGCTCAAAATCAAATGAACAGAAATTTAAAGATCCTTTAACTTTCAATTACGAGAAAGATAAAATTTTTGAAAAAGAAAAAGCTGAAAAAATTTTCTCAGAGTGCAAAGATAAAAATGCTATTATTTCTAAAATAGAAACAAAAAAAAGGAATCTAAATCCTCCCACACCATTCAACTTAACAGATTTGCAATTAGAATCCTATAAAGTTTTTGGTTTTACTCCAGTAAAGACCCAATCTATAGCTCAGAACTTATATTTGCAAGGTTTGATTTCCTATCCAAGAACGAGTTCCCAAAAATTGCCAGCTTCAATAAACTATAAAAAAATTATTGAAAAATTGAGCGAGAATTTTGAAGTTGGAAAAGAACTTCTTAAAAAAGAATTAGTGCCTAATGAAGGAAAAAAGACAGACCCCGCACATCCTGCAATATATCCAACCGGAGAAAGACCAAAAAAACTTAAATTAGAAGAAGAGAAACTTTATTCCTTAATTGTTCACAGATTTTTTGCTGTTTTTGGAGAGCCTGCAGAAAGATTCTCTATGAAAATTTTTGCGAATATTGAAAATTACAAATTTTACTGCAGCGGTACAAAAACAATAAAGAAAAACTGGCTGAAGTATTATCCTTTTGCAAAGATTGAAGAAATAGAACTACCAGACTTAAAAGAGGGAGATGTTCTAATTGTTGATAAACTAAATTTGATTAAAAAAGAAACACAGCCACCAAAAAGATATACTCCAGCAAGTCTTATTAGAGAACTTGAGAAAAAAAATTTAGGAACAAAAAGCACCAGAGCAATAATTATTCAGACTTTATATTCAAGAAATTATATTGAAGGACGACAGATAAAAGTTACAAGCCTTGGAATTGGTGTTGTAGAAACTCTAAAAAAATATGCCCCCGAATTTCTCTCCGAAGAACTAACAGCAAAATTTGAGAAAGAGATGGAACTTGTTGAAAAAGAAGGAAAAAAGAGAGAGGATGTTTTGAGAGAAGCTGAAGATTTGCTTAAAAAAACTTTTAAAAAATTCAAAGAAAGAGAAAAAGATATAGGAGATTCTCTTGTAAGTTTAATTAAAGAAACAAGAGATGAACAGAATACAATAGGAACCTGTAAGTGCGGTGGAGAGTTAAAATTCATCAAAATGTATAATGGTTCAAGATTTATTGGATGCTCAAATTATCCTAAATGCAAAAATGCTTATCCATTACCGAGGAATTGCAGAATTGAAAAAACCGGAAAAATCTGTGAGCACTGCGGCACTCCTATTTTGAAAATAATAAGAAAAGGAAAGAGACCTTTTAATATGTGTTTAGACCCAAATTGTGAAAGAAAGAAAAATTGGGGCAAGGAAAATAATCACTAAATTCTATCTTTTAATTTTAATAGAAAAGCGCAGAGATTTGCAGAATAATGAATAATTGGAGTTATGATTACGAGAAAAACAACAAAATATAGATTAAGATTTCTAACAATAGAAACAAGGACTAAAGAAAAGATTAAAAAATCCAATTGATCTAAAAGAGGAGCTGGTTCACCCCTTTCAATCCCAAACCTCCGCTTGACAAAAGAACCTATTATGTCCCCGCTAATTGCACCTGTTGTTAATAAAAAAACAGTTATCAGATTGTGTTGAAATTGAAGGGTATAAAATTGCTGTATAAATGGCTGTAAATAAATAAGTAACAATCCTATAAAAATTCCAAAAAAGATTCCCCCAAAGAAACCTTCTATTGTTTTTCCATCTCCAAACAACCTGAAACCATCAATAAATTTTTTACCAAAATCAATAGGGTGTTTTCCTTTTAACAAAACAGGAAAAAAGTTGGCACAATAAGCTGGAATAATTAACCAGAAACTATTAATTATTATCTCTAACATAAATTTATGCAACTAAAAGATAAAATATCTGTTGTTTGCCCTAAGTGTAACAGAGTAAATATTATACCATCAAGATATTTCTATGATGGATATGAAGGTCCATTTTTTTGCAAATTCTGCGGGTGCATTCTAGATATAGATGTAGATTACGAGTAATGGGCTCGAGGAGATTTCCATATTTTAAATTCGAACTCCTGATCTCTGCGATGTGAACGCAGCGTCTTAACCATTATCCCCTTAAGGTCTAGACCACGAGCCCATAATCGGTATTTTCTTTTATTATAATTTTTTATGGCATTATTTAATTTGATTGCAAAGTATGAAAAATCCAAATTTATTATTTAATTAATTCTGCAAGTATGGAATATAAAACCATGAAAAATATTATTACACCAGAAGCAATTAAAATTTTATCCCAGGTCATAATCTTTGAGATATAAGCTATGGAAAATAGAAAAATAGCCAACGAGATAATTTCAAGTCCGATTTTTATAAAACTCATTAATTATTTTAATTTTTTTATTATTTTATGGAAGATTACATAAGAGATAGGACAACAAAAACAGGAACAACAACAATAGGCATAGTTTGCAAAAATGGAGTTTTGCTTGCTTCTGAATCAAAGGCTTCTATGGGATACATGGTTGTTAACAAGGATGTTCAGAAGGTTTTTAAAATAGATGATAGAATTGGAATGACAATTGCTGGAATGGTGAGTGATGCTCAGCAATTAATAAATATATTAAAGGCCGAAATTTCGCTTTACAAATTAGAGACAAATGAAGAGATGAAAGTTAGTGCTGTAGCACATCTATTATCCCAGATAATGTATTCAAGGAGATTATATCCTTACTATACACAAATAATAATTGGAGGTATAGATTCAGAAGGTTGCCATTTATTCTCATTTGACCCAACAGGTTCATGCATAAAGGAAAAATATGTTTCAACAGGAAGTGGAAGCCCATTTGTTTACGGAATTCTTGAAAAAGATTTTAAAGATAATATGACCCTTGAACAAGGAAAAAAATTGATAAGAGATGCCATAAAAAGCGCTGCCCAGAGAGATATGGCTTCTGGAGGAGAAAAACTGTGGATTGCAGAGATTACTGAAAAAGGTTTTAAATTAGAAGAAGAAAAATTGAAATAGTTTGGTTTTACAGATTTTGGTAAAAAGACCAGAATTTTTAACCAGTATTCTTATTAAAGTTTTCTGCCAATCTTAAAAATTCTATGTCCTTAGATCAGATTACTATGAATAAGCCTAAACCAATGAGTCTTTTTAACTTGACTTAAAAAGATCAAAAAGACAAAAACATTAAAGTTTCTTGTTAGTTGTAATTCACCGGAGATTAAAAAGATTTTTATAAAATCTTCAAACCATCCTGAATTTCCGCAAGTTCCTGGCCCTTTAAAGTTTTTGGAGCAATTAGTCCTTTTGTGTTTGCAAGAATTTCTGCTCCAGTAAAACCTTCATAAAATTCTAATCTCTTAAATTCCACTCCAAGAGTTTTTTCAAGAATTTCAATTTCTGCATCCTTGCAATTTTTGTGGACAATTCCAGCTCTATTTGTTACAGTAGCAAATATTCCGGGAAAAGGCAAATCAGAGATTGTTGTAATCTCTGTTTTTAATTTCAATTCATTTTCAAAAAAATATTTTTTTTCAGCAAGATAAGGAGATAAAATGCAACCTTTGTC
>Ga0190316_1000322_pt1 | contig 13847 bp, 12 predicted proteins | sample 48701112_MG_FD_161663 | JGI IMG/M metagenome (GOLD analysis project Ga0190316, IMG submission 161663) | Hydrothermal vent sediment bacterial communities from Southern Trench, Guaymas Basin, Mexico - 4870-11-1-2_MG | ecosystem: Environmental > Aquatic > Marine > Hydrothermal vents > Sediment ... | reverse complement strand
TCATTGGGCTGCTTCATCCCGACAGGGTCTATGTTGATGCTGCCGATGTCAATCCGGAGCGTTTCGCTTACAATATCCGCAAGAGGTGTAACTCTAACATGCATAATATCGAGATAATTGCGGAGTTCAAAGCCGATGTCAACTATCCGGTGGTCAGTGCGGCATCAATAGTGGCGAAAGTGCACCGTGACAGCTCAATCAGGGAGCTTGCCGCAGAAATAGGAACAGAGATAGGCAGTGGCTATCCCGCAGACCCCAGGACCATCCAGTTCCTGAAGCGGTTGCTGAACGACCATAAGGATAAGAATAGTATCCCTGCTTATGTGAGGCGGTCATGGAAAACAGTTGAGCGGCTATGCCATAAAGCATATTTATATACCCACGATTAACTGATAATTGAGATGGTGGTCCCGGAAGGGGATAAGGGGGGAGGAAAGGATAAGAAGCGGGATAAGCATGAGGAAGTGAAGACATGTCCCGAATGCGGTTCTAAGTGTCTGGTTCATGATTACGGCAGGGCTGAGATATTTTGTGCTGACTGCGGACTGGTGATTGCCGAGAATATCGTGGACCCCGGACCTGAGTGGCGTGCCTTTGACTCAGAGCAGATGTCCAAGAGGGCGAGAACTGGTGCGCCACTCACTTATCGAATCCATGATAAAGGACTGAGTACGCTCACCAGCTGGGATTCGCCAGCGCAGGGGCAATACAATCTGAAGAAATGGGAGCAACGAACCCATATAGCAAATACAGCCGAGAGGAGCTTCGTATTCGCACTCTCTGAGATAGAACGGATGGCATCCGCGTTAAAACTCCCGATGAATGTCAGGGAAGCGGCGTCCATGCTATACAGAAGAGCGATGAAGAAGCATCTAATTCGTGGACGCAGCATTGAGGGTATAACCTCAGCGATACTGTATATCACCTGCCGGCAGTATGGAGTGCCGCGAACACTCGAGGAGGTGAGTGGGGTTTCAAGAGTGGGGCAGAAGGAGATATCGCGTGCTTACAGGTTCCTGTTAAGGGAACTGGACATTAAGGTATCGCCCGCATCTCCTATTGACTTCGTACCCAGATTCTGCTCCATGCTCGGTCTCGGTGGTGACATAGAGGCGAAAGCGATAGAGATAATAAAGAGAGCTTCGGAGAAGGAACTGACCAATGGGCGCGGACCAATCGGCATTGCTGCCGCGGCTATTTATATCGCTGCGATATTAAATGGCGAGCATCGCACGCAGAAAGAAGTATCTGATGTTACCGGTGTTACTGAAGTCACAATAAGGAACAGATACAAGGAATTATCCGAGCAACTGGATATAGAAGTGCTCCTATAACGCGTATACTATTACATGTAAAACTCCTTTATGAACTCATAATTACGCTTTATATCAGCTCGCCCTTTTATTATGCGTCCATGACCGGGTAGCAGGAGCTCAGTCTCCAGTAGAGATATCCGACGGATGGACTCTCTCAGCGCTTCTTTATTACCAAAAGGCAGGTCTGTCCTGCCCACACCTTGCTCAAATACAAGGTCACCCGCTATCAGGAACTTATCAGTGGGCGAGTAAAAGCATATACTCGCTGGTGAATGCCCCGGAGTATGTATTATCCTCAATTCCCGCTCCCCCAACCTCAATACATCCTCTATCTCCATATCAACCTCGAAATCGAGCCTGTGTGGCATATTGAATAATCGTGATGCCTCTTCTATCATGACATCAAGATATTCCAATTGCGAGGAATGCAATGCCACTCTGGCATTATAAGCCTCTTTCAATGCCGCTATTGCATCGTAATGGTCCGGATGGAGATGTGTTACCATTATGATATCAACTTTGGTCACTCCGTCGTTAGCCATCTCCTCAATTCGCAGTTTGAGATAATCCCTCAGCCCGGGGTCTATCAGGAGTGTGAGTTCATCCTTTATCACGTATGTGTTCGCATCGAACGGTCCTTTCTCCCTGTACCAGTACACACCATCCTGAACTCTCATGACCGGCTCAGCATTGAATCATTTAGCAACCAGTGGCAGTAATGTGATCAGTGCGGATTCAATAATGGCGGCAATGACGAGAAGCGGCAATATAAGTGTGAGAAATACCCACAAGCCTCTCTTCATCTCGCCCCCCAAATCCCGCTCACCTCTGCTCCGGAAGACCTCCCTGCCCAGTCTCAAGCCAATGGCAGCGGATATCAAGAAAGCCGGTATCTCAAATACCCCGTGCGGTATGATTGCAACGAGCACAATTCCCCCTTCCTGCTGCACAAACCAGCCAACGAGCCCGCCGTTGACGAACGCGGAGAATAGCGGGACTATACCTGCCAGGGGTCCGGATAGGATATCAATGAAGCATGTAAATGCGTTATTCAGGAAAATAACGAAGAAGAACAGGAGGAATAAGACCCATAGGGGATACGAATCCGAGAAGTCCTTTACATTCTCACTCAGCTGCTCTATATATTCCAGAGCCGCACTGAACAACTCGTTGAGGAAGCCGAAATATCCAATGATGGCGGAACAGACGAAAAATGCGGAGACGAACAGGATATAGAACCTGAGCGAATAAAGATATTCACGTAACGTGAATTCTCCTCTCATCTCTCTCATACTCTTCAAGATTGGTTTTTATAATATAATAATCATCATCCATACTCCCACTTCGGTATCCCTCAAGGTCTATGGTGATGTAGCGGAATCCGAGCTTCTTCAGTTCCGTGCTGAGATGTTCAAGCTGATTAAGCCGTTTAAAATTGAAGAAGCGCGTAAGTTCCTCCCTCGCCAGCTCTATCCTCGCTATCCCATTGCAGTGCAGCCGAACCCTGAGCTGAGAGAAGCCAGCATCTAAGAGGATATTCTCCGCATTCTCTATCATCTCCAGTTTATCGCCCGTTATCCTCTCGCCATAGGCTATCCTTGTCGCTAAGCAGGCATTTGAGGGTTTGTTCCAGAACGGAAGCCCCATCTCCTTCGCTATTGCTCTCACTTCGGACTTTGTTATGCCCGCTTCCGCGAGGGGATGCCACAGCCCGGATTCACGGGATGCTGCTATGCCTGGTCTGTGTCTGTATCTGTATTCGTGGTAATCGGAGGCGGTAACACCTTCTGCAACCGTTGCTATCCCCTCATCGGCTGCTATCTGCCTTAATAACTGACTGAAACGTCTCTTACAGTAGTAACACCTCTCACGGGTATTCGCTACGAACTCTTCATCGCCGAGCATGGAGAGATGCACAATCTTATGTCGTATGTTAAAGTAAGCGAGTATTTCCTTTATTGACTTCAAATCCCTATCGGGGATGAGTTCCGTGGCTATTGTCACGGCGAGAACGTTATCAGCCAGCACTTCATTGGCGACTGCGAGCAGCAGACCACTGTCTACACCGCCGGAGAAGGCAACAATTAAACTATCTCGCTCCGCTATTCGCTCACGCAATAATTCAAGTTTCTCCATCAGTCTCCATGCTCTCCATTATATATGATAATAATAACGTAAGCGTAAGGTAAGCGAACATGCATGAACAGAAGTTGAAGATAGCGGTTGGCGGTAAGGGCGGTGTGGGTAAGACAACTGTTGCGGGCACGCTCGCCCGGCTAATGGCGCGGGAAGGGCGTAGAGTTATTGCGGTTGATGCGGACCCCGCCATGAATTTAAGATTCACATTGGGGATAAAGGCGAATCCAGCCCCTGTATCTGACCTTAAAGACCTGATATATGAACGAACAGATGCATATTCGGGCTACGGTGTCTACAAGCTGAATCCAAAGGTGGACGATATAATTGATAGATACGGTGCTATTGGACCTGATGGAGTCGTCCTGGTGGTGATGGGCACGGTGGAGCGAGGCGGTAGCGGCTGTATATGCCCTGAGAGTGCATTCCTTCGCGCTTTGCTGCGCCATGTGATATTCAGGGAGAATACGGTTATAATGGATATGGAAGCGGGGATAGAGCATTTAGGGCGTGGAACGGCGAGGGGTGTAGACCTGATGCTTACGGTTGTGGAGCCGGGGATGAGGTCGGTGGAGACGGTGGGGCGAATAAAGGAACTTGGCGAGGACATCGGTATAAACCGTTTTGCGGGCGTGATTAACAAGGCTACGGATTCTGCGATGGTGGCGGAGATAAAAGAGCGATTGAGGGAACTGGACATACCCTTACTGGGGGTGATACCCTATGATAGGGCATTGATAGAGGCGGATATGGAAGGTGTAGCACCGGTAGATAGAGGCGGGGCGGCAATCGAGCGAATAAAAGAGATAAAAGATAGGATTATTACATTACTCAGTTCTTCTATTGTATCATAAATAACAAGGGGGAGTGGATAGGATATGGGAGCGATAATGAAGATTGCGGGTCCTCTGGTTGTTGCCGATGATATGCGTGGCTGTGAGATGTATGAGGTGATAAAGGTAGGGGAAGAGGGTTTGCTGGGCGAGACGATAAGGCTGGATGGTGACCTCGCTTATATTCAGGTGTATGAGGATACAACGGGCTTGAAGCCCGGTGAACCCGTGCTAAAAACAGGCTCTCCTCTATCTGTTGAGCTCGGACCCGGGCTTTTGAAGAATTTCTATGACGGTGTGCAGAGACCTCTGGAAGCCTTAAGGGCGAAGGTGGGGGATTATATAAAGCGGGGAGTGCATGCAGAGGCACTTGACCGTGCTAAGAGATGGAAGTTCACAGCAAGAGCGGATGAGGGACGCGAGGTAGAAGGCGGTGATATTCTCGGCGTTGTTCAGGAGACGGAGGTGATAGAGCACAGGATTATGGTACCGCCGGGCATAAAGGGCAAGCTTATAGAGCTCAAGGAAGGTGAATTCACGGTAGATGAATGTATAGGGCGTGTGGAGACGGAAACGGGCGAAGTGGAATTGAAGATGATGCAGAGATGGCCCGTGAGGAAGGGGCGTCCATATAAGGAGAAACTGGACCCCGATGTGCCTTTACTCACTGGGCAGCGTATCAATGATACCTTCTTCCCGATAGCGAAAGGCGGCACGGGCGCTATTCCGGGCGGGTTTGGCACCGGGAAGACGGTCATGCAGCATCAATTAGCACGCTGGGCTGATTCTCAGGTCATTGTTTATATCGGGTGTGGTGAGCGAGGCAATGAGATGACAGAAGTGCTGGAAGATTTCCCAAAGCTCATTGACCCGCATACGGGTAAAACACTGATGGAGCGGTCCACACTCATTGCGAACACCTCAAATATGCCGGTAGCGGCAAGGGAGGCATCTATTTATACAGGAATCACTATCGCGGAGTATTATCGCGATATGGGCTATGATGTGGCGATACAGGCGGATTCCACATCGAGATGGGCGGAAGCGCTGCGCGAGATCTCGGGCAGATTGGAGGAGATGCCGGGTGAGGAGGGCTATCCCGCATATTTAGCGGCGCGGCTGTCGGATTTCTATGAGAGAGCGGGACGTGTAAGAACCCTGTGCTCACCACAGGAAGACCGAATAGGGTCTGTTACGGTGGTCGGAGCGGTTTCACCGCCTGGAGGCGATTTCTCAGAGCCCGTAACACAGAATACACTGCGCGTGGTTGGCAATTTCTGGGCGCTCGACTCCTCATTAGCAGATAGGCGGCATTTCCCCGCTATAAGCTGGTTACGCAGCTATTCGCTTTACATCGGATACCTCCGCGATTGGTTCTCCAAATTCGGGGCTCATGACTTCATGGAGCAGCGCGAGGAGATGATGAGTTTGTTGCAGAAGGAGGCGGAATTGCAGGAGATAGTGCAGCTCGTGGGTGCCGATGCGCTACCGCCACGAGAGAGAGGTATCTTGGAAGTGGCGCGGATGATAAGGGAAGATTTCTTACAGCAGAATGCATATCACGAGATTGATTCCTACTGCTCATTGGAGAAGCAGTATTTGATGGCGAAGGTGATTCTGGAGTGGTATGACAGAGCGAAGGAGGCGATAGAGCGTGGTATACCAGTGGAGAGACTGGAGACGATGCGAATAAAAGATGCGATAGCGAGGATGAAGTATATAAAGAACGAGGAGTTCAGAGCTAAATATGAGGATATAATGCGAGCTATGAAGGATGAATTTGAGGCATTGACGAAGCATGGCTCGGGTTCGTGAAGAGAGGGGGTGAATAAAATAAATGGCGGTAGATATATCGGCGAGGGAATACACCACGATAAAAGAGGCGGCGGGTCCTTTAATTGTGGTGGAGGGCGTAGAGGGCGTTTCGTATGGTGAGGTGGTGAAGGTAGTGACGCCTGAGGGCGAAGAGAAGACGGGTCAGGTGCTGGAAGCGGGCAGGGGGCTTGCTGTTGTGCAGGTCTTCGAGGGCACTTCCGGGATAGACACTTCAAGGACACGTGTGAGATTCACCGGCGATATCATGCGAATAAGTGTTGCGCAGGATATGGTTGGGCGGTTCTTCGATGGACTGGGCAATCCCCGTGATGGAGGACCGGAGGTGATAGCGGAGGAGCGACTGCCCATCATCGGCGCCGCGATAAATCCCACTGCACGTGATTATCCACGTGAATTCATACAGACCGGGATATCCACCATTGACGGCATGAACACGCTCGTGCGTGGTCAGAAGTTGCCAATATTCTCGGGTGCGGGTATGCCACATAACGCCCTTGCCGCCCAGATAGCGAGGCAGGCGAAGGTATTAACGACCGGGGAGCCGTTTTCGGTCGTGTTTGCTGCGATGGGGATCACACATGAGGAGGCTTCTTTCTTCATTCACGACTTCGAACGCACAGGTGCAATTGAACGCATGGTTGCATTCATCAATCTCGCGGACGACCCCGCAATTGAACGCGTGATAACGCCGCGAATGGCGTTGACGACCGCCGAGTTCCTCGCTTATGAATATGATATGCACATTCTCGTTATTCTCACGGACATGACGAACTACTGCGAGGCTTTGCGGGAGATTTCCGCGGCGCGCGAGGAGGTGCCGGGCAGGCGTGGCTATCCGGGCTACATGTATACCGATCTATCAACGATTTACGAACGAGCGGGTCGAATAAGGGGACGTAAAGGGTCTATCACGCAGATACCGATACTGAGCATGCCTGATGACGACATAACGCATCCCATACCAGACCTGACGGGGTATATAACCGAGGGTCAGTTTGTTCTATCGCGAGACCTGCACAGACGCGGTATATACCCGCCGGTGGATGTATTACCTTCGCTATCCAGGTTGATGGATGAGGGTATAGGACCGGGGCGGACGAGAGAGGACCACGCGGGCGTATCGAATCAGCTATACGCGGGCTATGCGGAAGGACGCGATATGCGTGACTTAGTGGCGGTGGTGGGCGAAGAGGCACTAACGAGCCGTGACAGGAAATACCTGGAGTTCGCAGACGCATTTGAGAAGCGGTTCGTCACGCAGGGCAGGAACGAGGAGCGGAGTATAGAAGAGACACTGGACATCGGCTGGGATTTACTCGCAACACTGCCGGAAGGGGAGCTCAAGCGTATTGATGAGCACATAATAAAGAAGTATCATCCGAAGTACAGGAAAGGGGAGTAAATGGGCAAATACATAGAAGAGGCGAAAGAGATGTATGAGGAGGCGAAAAAAGGGTTTGAAGAGGGTTGTAAAGAGAATAATCGCATAAAAAATGCGCGATGCGAGCGAGAAGGCATGGATTTCTGTTGTATTAGCCACGAATGAACTGTTTGCCAAAAGAAACGTGCCGATTCCTAAGAGCCATCAAGAGAGAAGAGAGAGGTTAAGAGAACTGGAGAAACGGGATGAACTCATAAGAGAGAAGGGATTGGTAGATAGGTTCTCGGCAAGGGACCATCATCTACATGAACAGTGCTTTTATGAAGGATACTGTGAACCAGACCTTTTAGAAGAGAATATTGAAAAAGTTAAGAGATATATTGAGGATATTGAAGAGCTATGAAATTATAAGTAGAAAAAGAACCAAAAGGGGGGTTTAGAGGATAGAGGATGGGAAGATTAGTGGCAGTGCTGGTTTTGGTTCTGGTTGCTTTATTCATGTCAGTGGATTCTGCATCCGTAACGGGCAAGGAGCTTGAGGGTAAGCGTGTCTTGATGGTGGTGGCGCCGGAAGGCTACAAGGAGGAGGAGCTATCGGTGCCTTCGAGCATATTTAAGGACTCGGGTGCGGAGGTGGTGGTAGCGAGCACACGGACAGGCATAGCACGAGGTATGTCAGGCGGTGAAGTGGCTGTAAATCTTTCTGTTGGCGATGTGAACATCTCGGATTATGATGCGATAGTGATTGTAGGCGGTGTGGGCTCAATGAAATATCTATGGGACGACAGCGACCTGAGGGATATGGTCAGAGCGGCTTATGATAACCACAAGGCGGTGGCTGCAATTTGTCTCTCGCCGGTGGTGCTGGCACGGGCGGGTATTCTGCGTGATAAAGAGTGCACGGCGTTCGTAACGGCGAAGGAGGAACTGATAAAGAATGGTGGGAGGTATCAGGATGCGGGTGTGGTGGTCTCTGGTAATATAGTGACAGCAAAGGGACCGGAATATGCACGTGAGTTCGCTATGGCGGTCTCGGATGTGATGCTGAACAGAAGCAGTAGCAGACCGTATGAGATGCCTTCACCGGAGCCAGAGGGGTTCGTTACGAGCCTTGTAGCTGTGGCGATAGCTGTTGTATCGGTCTTGTTTGCGTTGCGGTTGCGGCGATGATACCAACACCTTGTCCTTTTCTTAACCCTTACGAAATTTTCGCCTATGCTACAATGTCCTGCTAAAATTTCCACTTCAGTCATAATTCTTCTTTGGGCCAGAGTAGATACCTTCTTTCAGTTCTCTCAAACACTTTCCAATTCATTGTTTTAAGCGGGTCTCTGAATCTCAAAAACTTGGGATTGCTGCCTATGTTATAAACTATATACAGCCAATATCTCTCACTCTCTTCTTCAGCTAGTTTTGCTTCATCATATGTTAATTCAGCGTAAATTTCGTTTCTCCAGTGTCCCTTAACTTCTATAATTCTGGTCTCACCAGTTGATGGATCAGTGCTCCTTATGTCGTAGTGTTCTCTATCTGGGACAATTTCGGGTATTCTACCTTCAGACCTTTCTATTTCCATTACAAATTTTACAGCCTTCTCCTCAACTTCTTTCTTCAGGTCTTCAGGGATTTCCTGCTTTTGCGGTTTTACAAAATGTAGACATGCTATTGGATTAAGAACAGTAACATCAAGATCTATGGGTTTAATCCAAGTTCTGTCTAAGTCTCTCAAGTTAAAACTCGTTAGATTGTTTATGTAATGGACGATCGGCTCTAGTAATCTTATTATAGATTTTTTAACGTTCTCTGAAATTTCCGCAATACTCGTAATGGGTAGTTCTATCTCTTTATCATCTTCAACACCCAAACATCCTGATATAGCTTGAGAAACTAGCTTTAAAAGTTCGGACCCTCTGAAAATTTTACTATTCTCATCTATTCCAATAAGTTCTCTGTATAGTACAATATTCGTCTTTTTATCTACAACTTGAACTGGTAAAAGTGCAACAACTCTTTCTGCATTTCCATAAGCAATAAGGCTTACTGACTCAATTTCCTCTTTTTTAAGAAATCCATAGATATCACTTACAGTATTTAAAGTAGTGGGCATACCCATACCTCTAACAACCTTAAAAGGTTCACGAAATTCAAATCCAAGGATGCCTGCAGATGCTTTTACGATTTCTTTTATTGAATCAAAAAGCTCTGAAGGAGTTTTGAAACCGAGCAATCCTATTGTGTTTTCCACTTCACTTCTCGTTTTTGGCTTGTAGAGAACACTTTTTGATGTTAGCTCTCTTTCTACTTCTTCTTTTGCTGCCAGAATTGAGGCAATAAGTTTCTCCAAACCAACTCTGTCTTCTCTAAGGTATGTTAGTATTGCTCGTGCTTCTGTAACCTTTAGAATCTTCTTTTTTCCCTTCTCTTCAACAACTGTAGAAGGTGGAAACTTTGTAAACTCTCCAATATCAGCAAAAAATAAGATTTCTTGTCCAGTAACTGGTCTTGGAGAGAGCTTAGCCTTTCTTAAGCTTAAAAGTTTTTGATACATTGAATTCAATGCCGCAAGATCGGCTACGTTCGCCATAAACAATGTATGTGCCTCAACCTCTTTTCTCTGTCCAAGTCTCCAAACTCTTCCTATTCTCTGCTCAAGCTTTACTATGCTCCACGGAACCTCGTAGTTGATCAATATATGGGCAACTTGAAGGTTTACACCTTCAGCAACCACATCCGTTGCTATCAAAATTCTTGCTTTTGGATTCTTTTCAAATGCATTTCTAATCTCCCTAAAAAGCTTCTTATCTCTTGTCTCCTCTGAGCTCAATCTAAGTATGTTTCCGGACCATTCTGGGTGTTGTTTTTTCAAGTTCTCAATAATATAATCGAGAGTATCTTTGTATTCTGTAAAGATTATAACCTTTGAACCTTCTTCGCCCATTGCATCCTCAAGTAAAGTTGTTAGGGCATTCAGTTTATTATCACCCCTTTCCATAATTGATTTGGCTATATCTCTTAGCTCTTCAATTTCTCTCCTATCCCTTTCACTTAAAAGGGGTGATGCTGCATCAAGGAACTCGTTAAAAACTTCATCAGGGTCTTTTTCATACTCGTAGTCTTCGTAGCCGACATCAAGGAAGCTTTCTACGCCATCAACAAGCTCATTAGTAAGTTCTGGAGCAACTCTTCTAAGAAGTAGTCTTTCAAGAGTTGTCATCGCAGCATAGGGGCTTGATGTGGCTCTTTTGAATATGAGAACAGTCAAGAGAGGGATTATTCTTTCACTTATCAAACCCCTTTCATAAGCAAACTCAATAAGTTTGCTTCTAAGGAAATTAACGAGTCTTTCAATAAACTCAGCTTCATCTCCTCTTGCTTTAACAACCCCAGCATAAAAATTGGCTGGTGGAAATATCTCTTTTTCTTCATAGATTTTATTTATGTCTTCTTTAGTTCTTCTGAATAAAACAGAGCCATGTGTCGCTTCATAGAACTGTCTTCTGTCAAGTTCTTTCCAACTCTCTATCAGATATGGGTCGAGGATCTGGAGTCTAGATATATAATCCCTAGGATCGCCCCTGTGAGGAGTTGCAGATAAAAATAAAACATTCCTGTCAGTTTTAGCTTCAACCATCATTTTCCCTATTCTCCAGAATCTTTCAGTCTTGTATCCAAATTTATGCACCTCATCTATAACTACCAAATCCCAGGGGACATCTATAATTTCGGTTATTCTCTCCTCTCTTTTTAACAAATCCATAGAAGCGATATAGTATCCTTCCGGAAAGTTCTGACGTTTTATAAAATCAATTGTATCGCTTTCTAACTGCCAGATTTTTGATTCTGGAATCCCCATTCTTATAACCTCTTTTCGCCATTGCTCTACTAAAACCCTAGGAACTACAATTAAGACTCTTTTAACCCTATTTAATGTTTCCAGGTACTTGGCAATCACTAAGGCTGTTATGGTTTTTCCTAAGCCTATCTCATCACCGACAAGAACTCTTATAGGATTTCTTGCACATAATCTTGCAATCACTTCCCACTGATGTATGTAGGGCTGGATGTCTGCGTTCAAATACGGAGCTATGAATGGGTGATAGCTGAACTCTACAAGAATTTTGCTCAACAAGCCTTCAACTGCTTTTTTCAGCATAGTCACACCAACCCAAAAAATAGTTTAAAAGCTTTAATAGTATTCAGAAGAGGTCTATATTTCTCATGTCTCCACCACAGTTCCCTAAACCTTGAAGCCCAATAATGTGCATCCAAATTGCTCAGTTCAAAAACAAGTCTTCTCAGCTCCCTGATTTTTCTTCTGTCCCTCAGACTCAATCTAACACACGCATAAATGAGCAGTCTATTGTAAATATCCAAATCAGGGATGATAATTCTACCATTTTGAATTTGACAGCCCATGTTCTCTGCAAGCCATTGAAGTTCAGGTATTTGTCTGGTCTTCAAATCTACAGAGCCTTTTAGAGGGTTGTCTGGTGTAGATGTCCATATAAAAGTCAGGGTTTTTCCGACCCTAATGGAAAATGCTAAAGCTTTCGTTCCAATCATGCTTAATCCTCAATCTGAATTTTGCCTTTAGAGGGGAGAATGCAGTTATTTTTGAGCTATCTAAAATTACTGGCTCAATAAACTTCACACTACCAATGACAGAGCTCTGTGCTGCTAAGGATGGCAAGAATCTCAATATATCAGCAAATTTCTGAACGAACAGTCCAGCGATTTTTACATTCATCCTATCGCCAGTAAAACTGATATTGTCCCCAAAATTCATCCGAACGTCAGCGTCTGCATTCAGATTGAGTTTGGAGACCATGTTGAGCATAAGCTTAAGATTAGTTGAATCGTTTGTGGATATGCTTAACAGCTTTGCTCCAGCATGTGTTAAATCGAGTTTTTCAACCTCTACTTCCTCTTCAGGGCTTTTAACACTGATGAACAAATTTGCCTTTGCTATTATATCGTTGGAGGTTGCCTTGACTGCGTAAGTGTAATCTCCGGGATCAGATGCAGTAAAGCTCCAAATAGCATTAAATGGTGGTTTTCCTTTAGTTAAGTTCAGATCACCGTAATCAACTGTAAGTTCTACTTCTTCGCTGTATTCATCTATTGGCTTAACTTCTACACTAACTTTAACCATCTCACCTGGCATAACTTCAACTGAGCTTTGTGACAGTTTTAAGAAGAAACCCCTCTCTATAACTTCCTCCTGTTTGATTATTTTTCCCTCTTTCAGGACCTTTTCCCAACCCTTTTGAAGAACTAAGTCTTCTAACCTTATCTTTTTGCCTGCAAGTTCTATCTCGTACCAGATTATGAGGACTTTTTTTCCTACTCTACGTTCACCGCTTTCTTCAAGAAGTCTATCCTTAAGGATGTTTGCTGCAAGTCTATATGGCAGTATTTCTGCAGTATCCTTCAGCTTTTTTGGAATTTTTGTGCCATCAATATCATTCCAGTACAGTTCACCATCCATTTCAACACCTATGTCTAAACTTTCAACCCCCTCCAGCAATGCTCTTTCTATCACTCCTCTTGTCGTGAAAGGTGCAGCAGTTGTTGTGTAAAACACATTAGCTATATCTCTAAATTCTATTCTTTTCCCACCATCTACCAGATCCCAATTCTGGTTTCTCCTCAGGAAGTCCACAAGATCCGCAAAGCTGAAATCTGTTCTTAGCTTTGGTCCGGTGCTTGGATCTTTTAAGCCTGCCTCAACCTGAGATATTATGGATGAGAGAGGTGTTGTAGTTATAAATTTCACATCATCGCCTGTGCCAACTCTTGTGGGATATGCTACATTCGTTAGAACAGCAAGCAGTTGCTGATTAAGCAACTTTTCATTATCCTGAATGTATTTCTTTAACTTCCTCTCCTGCAAGCTTCTAATCTCTTTATCTGAGTAGTATTCACCTAAAGTTCCTTTTACCTCTTCTGCAGCCTTTATCTTTGCTGCATAAAATAATAAATTATTCTTAAAGATGTCCTTAGCAACTCCCGAAAAAATTACGGCAACAGTATTTCTGAAGGTTCTTCTCCCCTCACCCTTTGTCAGTATAATTTTCCTGACCTCTTCCTCATTTACCTCTGGCTTTATCAGAACAACAAGCCTCGGGATTGGATCATCATCAACGACAACTTCACCCCATTCTCCATAGCCAACAACCATTGCATTCTTTTCGCTAAATACTTCTCCTTTCTCTTTCTCATTTTTTCTAACTAACAATCCTTCGGCTCTCTCGGTTATGACGTTATATAACTCCAAACCAGGAGCTATTAATTTCTCCCTTGCTTTTTTCTCCACGTAATCGATTACTGATGGGTAAGGTGTGA
>Ga0190316_1000321_pt1 | contig 13861 bp, 14 predicted proteins | sample 48701112_MG_FD_161663 | JGI IMG/M metagenome (GOLD analysis project Ga0190316, IMG submission 161663) | Hydrothermal vent sediment bacterial communities from Southern Trench, Guaymas Basin, Mexico - 4870-11-1-2_MG | ecosystem: Environmental > Aquatic > Marine > Hydrothermal vents > Sediment ... | reverse complement strand
CTGGATCCTCTTGCGCAGGGATCGGCCGGTGTAATCCATGTCAGCCGGGATCCCGGCCCGGCGCAGGCGGGAGAGGAGCCTCACGGCCTCCGGTTTCTCCTCTTCCCCCACCGGCAGGAGGTAGACGAAGGGGCCTTGGAAGAGGCGCTGACCGTTTACCTCAGGGAGACCGCGCTCTTGGAGCAGGAGGACGAGCCGCTCCATTCCCCCGGCGAACCCCACCCCCGGGGCCTCCGGTCCCCCGAGGAGGGACACCAGGTCATCGTAGCGACCGCCGCCCAGGAGGGCGTCCTGGGCCCCTAGGTCCCGGGAGGCAAGCTCGAAAACGGTGCGGGTGTAGTAGTCCAGACCCCGGACCAGGGTGTGGTCCATCTCATGGGCGAGCCCCAGGGCATCGAGGTAAGCGAGGACCTTCTGGAAATGTTCCCTACAGGCATCGCAGAGATGATCGATGCTCTTCGGGGCCCCGGCGGCTATCTCCCGACAGGTCGGTACCTTGCAGTCCAGGATCCGGAGCGGGTTCTCTTCCAAACGCCGCTTGCAGTCGGGGCAGAGTACCTCACGATAGGGGAGGAAATAGGCCCGCAATGCTTCCCGGTAGCGGGGCCGGTCCTGGGAGCAGCCGATGGAGTTCAACCGCAGGAAGAGCCCTTCCCGGGGGAGACCAACCCGCTCCATGAGGTACCAAGCGAGGTCTATCACCTCGGCGTCCAGGGCCGGATCGAGGGATCCCAGGGCCTCTACCCCGTATTGATGGAACTGGCGGGTCCGGCCCTTCTGTGGTTTCTCGTAGCGGAACATGGGCCCCAGGTAGTAGAGCTTCGTCACCCCACCCTTGGCGTAGAGGCCGTGTTGGATGTAGGCCCGTACCACCGAGGCCGTGGCCTCGGGGCGCAGGGCGAGCATCTGACCCTTTTTATCCGGGAACACGTACATCTCCTTGTGGACGACGTCGCTCGTCTCCCCCACACCCCGGGCGAAGAGCTCGGCCCGCTCCACGATGGGGGTACGGATCTCCCTGTACCCCCAGATCCCGAAGACCTCCCGGATGAGAGCCTCCAGCCGCTGCCAGAGGACGACCTCCTCCGGGAGGATATCCCGCATTCCCCGGACGCCCTCGATCCTCATCCCCCCAGCTCCTGCTCCAGGCGGATGAGCTCCACCAGGGCCTCGGCAGCCTGGGCCCCCTTGTTGCCCAGCTTGCCCCCGGCCCGCTCCAGGGCCTGCTCCTGGGTGTCCGCGGTGATCACGCCGAAGGTCACCGGCACCGGAAGCTCCAGGGAGAGCCGGGCGATGCCCTTCGCCACCTCGGCGGCAACGTAATCGAAATGGGGAGTTGCCCCCCGGATCACCGCCGCCAGCGCCACCACCCCATCTACCTGACCGGAACGAGCCATGGACTTCACCGCCCTGGGCACCTCAAAAGCCCCAGGGACCCAAGCTACCAGGATCCCTTCCTCCCCTACCCCCAGCCGGCGCAGCCGGTCCAGGGCCCCTTCCAGGAGCTCGCGGGTGAAGGCGTGGTTGAAGCGGGAGACCACGATCCCTATCCGCAACCCCTTTCCATCCAGTCTCCCTTCGTAGACCCGCACCATATCCCTCCTCGAAGGGATTAAACCCAAACATCGTCCCCGCTTCCACCGGTAAACGTTTGCTTGCCAAGGGAACGGGGATATCCTCAATAGGAGATGTTCAGCGAAAGGGCGTTCCGTGCAGCTAAAGGCGAGGGACCGGCGGACCTGCTCTTCAGGGATGCTCGGATTCTGGACGTCTTCACGGGGAGGTTCTTCCGGGGGGACCTCGCAGTGACCGACGGGATCATCTCCGGGTTTGGGGCTCAAGAGGCCCTGGAGGTGGTGGACCTAGGGGGAGCCCATATCGTCCCGGGGTTCATAGATGCGCATGTGCACATCGAATCATCGCAGCTTTCGCCCGAGGAGTTCGCCCGGGCAGTGGTTCCCCATGGGACTACCTGCGTCATCGCCGATCCACATGAGATAGCCAACGTCCTCGGCCTCGAAGGAATCCGCTACATGATCCGGGCCACGGAGGATCTTCCCCTCAAAGTCTTCTTTATGGTCCCCTCCTGTGTTCCCTCCTCACCCCTGGAGACCGCGGGAGCGGAGCTTGGGCCCCTGAAGGTGGCGGAGGCCCTTGGCTGGGAGCGGGTGTTGGGCCTCGGAGAGATGATGAACTTCCCCGGTGTCCTGGCCGGCGACCCCGGGGTCAGGGGGAAGCTTGCGGCGGCGAACGGAAGGCGCATCGATGGGCACGCCCCGGGGATCCGCGGGGGGGACCTCTGGGCCTACGTCCTCTCCGGTCCGAGGAGCGATCACGAGTGCACTGAATTGGAGGAGGCGGAGGAGAAGCTCCGAGCCGGGATGCATATCCTCATCCGGGAAGGAACCACCGCCCGTAACCTCGAGGCTCTCCTCCCCTTGCTCAGTGAGGGAAGTGCCCCTTTCGTCCATTTCTGTACCGACGACCGTCATCCCCACACCCTCCTTTCGGAGGGACATATGGACGATGTGCTGCGCAAGGCCATCGCCGGAGGTGTGCCGCCGGAGGTGGCCATTCCCGCGGCTACGATTCACGCGGCCAGGGCCTTCGGGATCCCGGATACCGGTGCCCTGGCGCCGGGGTACCGAGCCGATCTTTTGATCCTGGGGGACCTCCGGAGGGTGAAGGTTGAACGGGTTTACATCGGGGGGAGGCTCGTCGCCGCTGGAGGCGAAGCCCTCTTCGGCCACCGGGGGAAAATCCCGGAGGGAGTGCGGGGTACGGTTCGGGTGCCGCTGGGAAAGCTCTCCTTCCGCATCCCTGCCGCGGGGAAAAGGGCCCGCGTGATAGGTGTCGTTCCCGGCCAGGTGGTCACCCGCGCTCTGGTCCTGGAGCCCAAGGTGATAGGAGACCAGGTGGTGGCCGACCCGGAAAGGGATCTCCTGAAACTCGCCGTTGTGGAGCGGCACCGGGGGAGCGGGAACGTGGGGCTGGGATTGGTCCAGGGCTTCGGGCTGCATGAGGGGGCCCTGGCCTCCACGGTGGCTCACGATTCCCACAACATCGTAGTGGTGGGGGTCTCCGACGATGATATGCTGCGGGCCGTGGAGGAGCTTGTGAGGCTCGGCGGGGGCCAGGTGGTAGTCGCCCAAGGGGAGATCCTCGCTTCCCTGCCCCTCCCTATCGCCGGCCTGATGTCCGACAGGCCCTTGGAGGAAGTGGCCGCCAGGGCCGAAGAGCTTTCCCGGGCAGCGGCGGAGCTTGGCTGTGGGCTCCCGGATCCCTTCATGAGTCTCTCCTTCCTGGCCCTTCCGGTGATCCCGGAGCTCAAGCTCACCGACCGCGGCTTGGTGGATGTGAAGGAGTTCCGCCACGTCCCCCTCTTCGTGGACTGAGACCGAGGAGGTAAACTAGGCGTGAAAATGAAGGGTATAAGGTTGTGGGTATACACTGCCCTTTGGAGCCTCGGTGGGGCCTTGATCGGCGTGGTGGTGGGTTTCCTCCTGAAGAGCCCGCCTGTATCGGTGAGTTCCGTGTTGTTGGTGGTGGGCATCGGATTTCTTCTCATCGGCTTCCTCTGGGGCCGCCGTGCGGGCGGGAGACGGGGGTAGGAGGAGGAAGGGCATGTCCAGGCCCACTGTCATCTCCGGCAGACCCTGGTTGATCACCGACGAGCATGGGAGGCTCATCGACGATATCGACACCGATCAGATCTACCACAACGCCTATCTCGCCATCACCGATCCCCGGGAGATGGGGAAGTATGCCTTCGGCAACCTCCGGGGCTGGGAGGATTTCCCGGAGAAGGTCCGCCCAGGAGACATCCTCTTCGTGGGGGAGAACTTCGGCGCCGGCTCCTCGCGACAGCACGCCGTGGACTGTTTCCTGGCCCTGGGTATCGGGGCCATCGTGGGGAGGTCCTTCGGTGCCATCTACAAGCGAAACGCCATCAACTCCGGCCTCCCGTTGCTGGAGCTCCCCGAGATCCCGTTGGAGGAGCTGCGGCGGTTGGACAGGGTACACGTGAACTTGGAGACCGGGGAGATAAGGGCTCCCAATGGCCGCCTCATCGCCCGCGCGGCGCCCATGTCTCCCGTCGCCCTGGAGATCTACCGCGCCGGTGGGCTCCTGCGTCTACGGCCCCGTCGATGAAGGCAAGTCCGGTGAAGGAGATAGCCGAAGGGGTTTGGGTCTTCCGTTCCCGCTTCGCCGAGATGTTATCCACGTTGGTCGCCGTGGGCGGCGGCCGGGGTATCCTGGTGGACCCGCCCATGTTCGCCCCCGAGGCGGAGGCGATCCGACGGCTCGCAGAGAGGGAGGGGATCACCATCACCTGGTTGGCAATCACCCATGCCCACGGCGACCACGCCTACGGCATGGTCCACTTCCCGGAGGCGCTGGTGGTCACCCATCAACGCTTTTGGGGATTCTGGAAGGAGATCGAGGCTGAGGATAGGGCCTTCTTCGCCCGTTATCTCCCGAGTTACAGTCCACCGGAGCTACGGGAGCCCAATATCCGCTTCGCCGAGGAGCTCGAGTTGGTTCTCCAGCGGAGGCTCACCCTCACCCACGCCCCGGGCCACACCCCGGATGGGATCACGGTGGAGCTTTCGCAGGAAAGGATCCTGATCGCCGGGGACACCGTGCTCCGGATCCCCTTCATTTCCTCCGGGCGTATCCGGGAGCTCCGATCCACCCTGGAAGGGCTCCTCAAGGACTTCGGGGAGGGGCTCCTGGTACCGGGCCACGGCGATGTCGTTAAGGGCAAGGAAGCACGGGATCTCCTAGAGGATAACATCCGCTACCTCGAACGTTTGGAAAACGAGGTAAGGGAAGCCGTCCGCCTCGGCGAGGGACTCGAGGAGGTGGAGAGGATCCCCTTAAGGGATTTCGGGATCCCGGAGGGGGCGGTGGGGGGCCTGGCGGCTTGGATCCACCGGGAGAACCTCCGGGCCGCCTACAGGGAGCTTTCCCAGAGAGGGTGATGCCCCCAGGGCTCAGAGGTCGTCGTACACCTCCAGGACATCGAGCTCGGCCACCCTGGCCTCCACCCCCAGAAGCTCGCTCAAGCTGGGATGGGTCCCGCCCTCGTCCCCGGAGATGAGCTCTTTGACGTAGAGCCCCCCTTGACAGAGGATCTCCACCTCGGCCTCGGTAGGAGAGAGGAGCCGCCCCTTGGCCTCGTGTACGCGACGGATCCTCACCAAATCGGCCCGGCGATGGCGCACCCGGATCGGGGTGCGCTGGTGTATCTCCCCCACAAGGCCCCTCAGCGCCCGTCGAAAGGCCTCCTCTTCCACAGGAGCCGAGAAGAGCACCCTGGCTCGGTAACGCTTGTCCGCCTTGAGGTCCTTCAGCCGGCGTACAAGGTCCGGTGGGGCCGGTCGCAGATCCAGCACCTCCACCATCCCGGCGGCCTCCCGGTTTATCCTGCGGGCGATACCCTCCAGGTCCACGGTGCGCCTGTGGGGACGCTCCACTTCCACCACGAAGGGTCGCCCCCTCCCCAGCATCCTGGCGTCCACGTCCTCCCGACCTGCCCCGTGGAGGTGCCCCCCCTCCCCTCTGCAGGCTTCTAAGAAGGCAGGGAGGATAAGTTCCTCCACCGATGTGGGATACATCTTCCCGGTGTAATTACATCTCTCACAGCCTTTGCCTCCACAGTGACGGCAGGGCCAGTGGGTTTGGGGGATGCCCCGCACGAGTTTGCGGTAGCGGCCGTAGAAGTAGGCCGGAGCGATGTAAACATCGATCCCCCCCTTCCAGAGGTCCACGGTAAAGCGCACCTGAGGGTGATGGAAGTCCACGGTGGCGGAGCGTCCTTGTGACACCAGGACCTCCTCGAAGGCCTGGCCCAGGGCCCTGTTCATGTCCCGCTGGAAAGACTCAGCCCAGGGAGATGGGAAACGCTCCTTGAGGAACTCCTCCACCGCCTCGTGGTAGGGGGAAAGATGTACGCCGAAGAGAAACGTCCGAAATTCGTAGTCCTTGACCGCCTCGAAGGCCTGTTTGGCGAGCTCCGGCGCCCGCTCCAGGTCCCCGTTGCAGATCCAGCAGCGCTCAGGCTCACGGGGTTCCTCCCCCTTCGCCATGGCATATACGATCCGCAGCGCCCGGCCACGCTGGGCGTTAGTGAGACCTCTTCCCAGCTTGGCGAAGCGGCGTCCCAAACAGATATCGCAGATCGGGCCCACGGAAAGGAGCTCGAAGGCCTTATCGAGGAAATCCATCTCCTTGGATTGTAAGGGGACCATCTCCCTGGTGAAAGGCCCGGTTATAATCCACGAGGAGTCGGGGCGTAGCGCAGCCTGGCAGCGCACCTGCTTTGGGAGCAGGGGGTCGGCGGTTCAAATCCGCCCGCCCCGACCACAAAAAGGCGTCCCTGTGTGGCGCATCCTTGGGCCATGGCCTAAGCTTTGTGGGATGTCCGGCGAAGTCGCCCTCTACCGGAAGTGGAGGCCACAGCGGTTCGCTGAGGTGGTGGGGCAGGAGCTTGTAGTGGAGACCCTGAAGCGGGCCGTGGCCCAGGGGAAGCTCTCCCACGCGTACCTCTTCGCGGGCCAGCGGGGCGTGGGCAAAACCACCGTGGCCCGGATCCTGGCCCGGGCCGCCAACTGCCTCTCCCCCGAGGAGGGGGAGCCCTGCAATAAGTGCGAGAACTGTCGCCGGATCCTCTCCGGAAGATCCCTGGACATGGTGGAGATAGATGGGGCATCCAACCGCGGTATCGACCAGATAAGGCGCCTCCGGGAGGAGGTGAACTACGTCCCCGCCGGAGCCCGATACAAGGTCTACATCATCGACGAAGTCCATATGCTCACCAACGAGGCCTTCAATGCCCTCTTGAAGACCCTGGAGGAGCCACCCCCGCACGTGATCTTCATCTTCGCCACCACCGAACCCCATAAGGTCCCCACAACCATCCTCTCCCGCTGCCAGATCTTCGAGTTCCGCCCCATACCGGAAGAGCTCATCAAGGGGAAGCTCCTTGAGATCGCGGTGGCGGAGGGGATTCCCCTGGAGGAAAGCGCGGCGGCCCTCATCGCTCGGAGGGCCAGTGGTTCCTTACGGGACGCCGAGGTGCTGTTGGAGCAGCTCGCCCAAGGGGGACCGGTGACGGAGGAGCGGGTGGTGGAGCTTTTGGGCCTTCCTCCCCGTGAGGAGCTGGATCGTTTCCTGGATGCCCTGGCCGGGAAGAGGGCGGCCCCGGCCCTGGAGACGGTGGAGGGCCTCTGGGCCCGGGGTCGGGACCTGGGGCTCTTCCTGGAGGAGGCCGTCCGGAGGGCCAGAGACCGGATCATCGCCGGGGAAGGGGAACTGGTGGATGTGGCCCGGAGGCTTATCGGCTGGCGGGCGGAGCTTCCCCGGAGCGCTTCCCCCAGGATCCACCTGGAGCTGGAGATACTCGCCGCGTGTGGCCCACCGGGTCCCCAAGGAGGAGCCGTTTCCCAGGGAACCTCAGAGGGAAAAACCCGAGGGGAAAAGGGAGGTGAAGCAGCTGAGGAGATGGTCGAAGCCCCCGTCCCAACAGGAGATCCCGGGGACGAGGGGGGGGAGGTGGGGTCCCAGGAGGCCCTGCCCCTGGAGCGAGAGATAGCCCCACAGCGATCTCCGAAGGCCCTCGTTCCCCCTCCGGATGCCTTCTCCGATCCCTGGGAGAAGCTGTTGGCGGATATCCTGGGTGAAAAGGTCTCCGTGGCCGTCTTCCTGCGGCCAGCGGAGCACAGCTTCCAGGACGGGGTTCTACGGATCGTCCTTCCGGAAGGGTACCGCTTCCACTACGACTCCTTACGGGAGCCAGGAGTGTGGGCGTATATCGAGGAGAAGGCCCGTCGCTATTTCCAACCGTTGCTCTCGGTACAGCTGGAATACCGCGGCGGGGAGGAGAAGAGGATGTCCCTGGAGGAGGGGGCCCGTCTCGTAGCTGAGATCTTCCAAGGGGAGATCGTGAAGGAGAGCGGATGAGGGGTTTTGGGGATCTGCGAAAGCTGATGCAGGAGGCCCAAAGGCTTCAGGCTGAGATCGCCGAGCGCCAGAAGCGCTTGGACGAGGCCCGGGTGGAGGGCTCCGCCGGAGGCGGGGCGGTGACCGCCGTTGTGAACGGCCACGGTCGGGTGGTGGAGATCCACATCCGGCCGGATGTCCTCGAGGGAAACGACGCGGAGATGTTGGAGGACCTTCTTCTTTCCGCCCTGCAGGAGGCGCAGCGTAAGGCACAGGAGCTCTCCCGGAGGGTGATGGGCGACCTGGCCCCGGGGCTCCCCGGGTTCGGGACATGATCGGACCCCTGGAGGAGCTCGTCTCGGCCCTGAGCCGGCTTCCCGGCATCGGCCGACGTTCGGCCGAACGCATCGCCTTCTTCCTCATGCAGCGGCCCGATGAGGCGGCGAATCTCTCCCAGGCCATCGGTACTCTGCACCGACGGGTGAAACGCTGCCCCAGGTGCTTCAACTACTCCGAAGGGGGGCTCTGCCCCATCTGCCGCGATCCCAAAAGGGAGAAGGCCACGATCTGCGTGGTGGCCTATCCCTGGGAGGTGGAAAGGATCGAGCGCAGCGGCGCTTACCGCGGCCTGTACCACGTGCTGGGGGGGCTCCTTTCCCCAGATCAGGACCGCTCCCCAGGGGAGCTCACCATCCATCAGCTCCTGGAGAGGGTGCGCCGAGAGGGGATCCAAGAGGTGATCCTGGCCCTGGAGCCCAAGGTGGAGGGAGAGTTCACCGCCATGTTCCTCTCCCAGAAGCTGAAGCCCTTGGGCGTTAGGGTTACTCGCATCGCCCAGGGGGTGCCCGTGGGCCGGGATCTCGAAGCCATGGACGAGATCACCTTAGGGAAAGCGATCCAAGGCCGTTTCCCCATGTAGGCTTTCAGGGACAGGGATCATCGAACTCCGGGGCGTGTATCTTGATGTCCAACACAGGGGTCCCATCCAGGGCATCGAGGCCATCCACCAACATGGCCCCACCCCTTACCTCCAGGACCCGGGCCACGGTGGCCCCGATGGGGTTGGGACGGTGGGGGGAGCGGGTGGCGAACACACCCCGGAGGGGCCTCTCTTTATCCCCCCGAGGATGAACCAGGAGCGTTCCCCTGCAGGCCCTGTCCATCCAGAAAAGCACGAGGATCCTGTCCCCCGGGGAGAGCCCCGAAAGCCCCGCCCAATAGCGGGGGTAGATATATATCCAGCAGGGATAGGCCCGCAACACCCGGTTGCGCCGGGGACGACCGAAGCGTCCTTGGATGTATCCGATGGGCAATATCTCGATAGGCATCCCTTCCACCAGGGGATAGCTTAAACTCCCACGGCCATCATGGCACAAACGCGGACAGACGGTTCCCTGGAGGGGCGGACCCTCTTCCACACCGTAATGCCCCTCACGGCCGCCCTGGCGGCCTCCTTCACAGCGGGGTCCGCCATGAGCATGCTGGTCCAGCTTTACCTCAAAAGCCGGGGCTGTTCCACGCTCATCATCGGCCTGAGCACCAGTGCCCTCTCCCTGGGGACCTTCCTCGGCACGTTGACCTTCGGGGCCCTCTCGGATCGCTTCCCCCGCAAGCCCCTGTTGGTGGTGGCCCTCCTGGGGGGGATGGGGACCATGGCCACCTTGGCCCTCCTGCCACCTCCCCCCGGGGTATTGGCAGCGGTATTCGCCCGGGCCGCCTTCGGTACGGGCCTCGGGACGGTGGCCATGGCCATCGTCTCCGGGATGAGTCGAGCGGCACAGCGGGGGAGGAACCTCTCCTACGTCAGCGCCTCCCGCTCCCTGGGGCTGATGTTGGGAAAGCTGGGAGGAGGGTTCCTGTTGGCTTACCTCGGCTTCCGGGGGAGCTTCGCCGTGTTGGCGGCCCTCCCTCTCCTAGGGCTCTTCTTCGTCCTCCCATTGCCAGAGACCGGGGGCCGGAGGTGGAGGAAGCGGGCATCCCTGGCGATGGTTTTCCGCCATGGTCTCGGAGGTCTGTTCCTGGGGGCCCTGTTGCGGCAACTGGGGACGAACGGTTTCTTCTCCCTGGTCTACGTCTACATGGACACCTTGCGCATCCCGGCGGAGCTCATGGGAGCTGTCTCCGCCCTGAACTCCGGCCTTCAGGTCCTGGGGATGCTCCTTTTCGGACATCTGGCCGACAGGATCGGCAGGAGGAAGGTCTTCCTCACGGGGTTTTTCCTCTCGATCCTTGTACCCCTTATCTTCGCCTCCTCCCGTGGCCCGGGCGGGATGGCCCTGGGTTTTCTGACCCTGGGGATCGCCTTCAGCTCCCTCTACATCGGCTCTACGGCGTATATCGGTGATGTCATCCCCCTGGAACGACAGGGGGAGATGCTGGGGCTCTTTGAGTCGAGCCGGGCTCTGGGAGGCCTTTTGGGGCCGGTTCTGGCCGGGGCCCTGGCCCGCGTTTTCGGCCTGCGAGGGATGTTCCTGGTGATGGCCGGGGTGATCGCCCTGGGGTTCTTGCTCGTCCTCCTTTGCCAACGGGTCACTCCCTCCGGGCACTGAGGATGATCCGCTCCTTCGTGAGGAGGGAGGAAAGGGGGAAGATCGCGAGGACCAGGGCCGCCCCCAAAGCCAGGTTGATCCAGGTGAACTTCCAAGAGGAAAAATCCATCCCTAAGCGAGGAAGGGCGTTGGTAATCCCCACGACGGCCAGCACCAACACCAGGGATGCCAGGTTAGGGTTGGGGATGATGAGCCCCAAGAGGTTCACAAGAAGGCTCACCCCGAAACCGAGGAGGGGAACCCCCACCGAACACGTCACCAAAGCCGCCCAGGGGTAGACCCCATGCCCCAAAAGCGGCTTCAAAGCGAGCACATTTAGGGCCCACACCGCTCCCCAGGAAAGCGCGAGGCCGAGGATGGCGGCCGGGAGGAAAACCCCCAGGGTCTTCCCCCAGAGAAGCTCCCATGGCCGTAAGGGAACAGCAAGAAGGGATTCCACCACCCCCTTGGCCTTCTCCTTGGTGAGGCTTCCGACCCCAAGCATGATTCCCAAGAAAACGGTGATCATCAGGGAAACCATGTAGCCCAGGAGCGCTACGCCGTTCTCCAAAAATCCCGGTGGACCCTCTCCTCCGCTCTGGGAAATGAAATCCACCAGCGACCCTTTCATCCCGAAGAAAGCGATCAGAACGCCCACAACCGCAGACCCCAGCGCTATCCCGCCTTGACGGCTGAGCACGTTTGTCCTCAAGGAGTGGATGAAAACGACCCAGGTCCGGCTCATCCCCCCTCCTCCACGATCCGGGAGTAGATCTCCTCCAAGCTGGCCCGTCTTCGGATCACCTCCTCCACGGTAATCCCCAGCTCCGAGAGCTTACCCACCAGCTCCGTCGCCGAGAGGTCCCGCTTTGGAACGAGGTGGAGTTCCTTCCCTTCCGCCTTGGTGAGACCGAATCCGGCGGTGGCGATCCGCTCCAGGACCCCCTCCGCCGGGGGCTCCGGAAGCCGCACAACGTACTCCCCAGAGTCCATGGAACGCCGGATCTCCTCCAGGCGGCCCTCCAAGCGGATCCGCCCTTGGTGGATCAGGGCGATCCGGTGGCAGAGGCGTTGGACCTCGTCCAGGTTATGGGAGCTAAGGAAGATGGTGTAGCCCCGAAGGGAAAGTTCCCGGATGAGGGTCCTAAGCTCCATCTGTCCGGTGGGATCGAGGCCGGCCGTGGGCTCGTCCAGGACCAAAAGCACGGGATCCGGAAGCAAAGCCCGGGCCAGGGCCAGCCGCTGACGCATCCCCCGGGAGAAGGCCCCCACCCTCTTGCGCAGCTCCCCACCAAGGCCTACCGACTCCAATAGCTCCCGGGCCCGCCTTCGCCAGTCCCGCATCCCGTAAAGCCGGGCGTAGAAGCCCAGGTTCCCTTCCGGGGTGAGGCCGTCGAAGAGCCCGTCGTTCTCCAACACGAACCCCACTTTCCCGTCCTCCCTGCCGACGACCTCCACCGTGCCCGAGTCCGGCCGCAAAAGTCCCAGGATGATCCGGATGGTCGTCGTCTTCCCGGCCCCGTTGGGACCCAAGTACCCGAAGATCTCCCCCCGGGGCACAGAGAAACTCACCCCCCGGAGGACAGGCCTTCCCCCTAGGGACTTGTGCACATCCCGCAGGAGAACGGCAGCCGTCATGCCCTCAGCCACCTAACCCCCCTCGCCTAAGTGGGATCCGGGAGAGCTCCTCCATCCGGGTCACCAACTTCCGGTAGCCCTCCGCCGCCCGGACGATATCGCCCACCGGGACATGCTCGTTCGCCTGATGCGCCAGGGACTCCTCCCCGGGCCCGTAACCGAAGGTGGGTATCCCCAACACCCCGGCGCTCATCACCCCATCGGTGGAGAAGCGCCAGATCCGGAAGGGCGGCCTCCCCAGGGCCTGCCAGGCCCACTGGATAAAGCCCTCCTGAGGTGGGAAGACCCAGGCCGGGAAGAAGTACTCCACCAGGAAAGCCTCCCCCGTGTAGCTCCGCAGTTCCCCCTTGGCGATCCCCACCTCGAGCTCCAGTCCCTTATAGGTCCCAAGAACCGAGTCCCGTGTCTCCCCGGGGAGGATGCGGCGATCGATCTCCGCCACACAGCGGTCCGGGATGATGGGACCCGAGGTGGGGGTCGAGACGCTGGTCACTGCCTGTGTCCCCTTGCCCAGCAGGGGATCCCGGGGCAACTCCCGCTGGAGGGCCCGGGGAAGCTCCCGCAACAGCTTCTCCACGGCGTTCACCCCGAGCTCGGGCATGGCGGCGTGGGCCGCCCTCCCCTTGGCCACTAGGCGGACGATTGCCCTCCCCCGGTGGCCGATCCCGAGCCTGAGGTCCGTGGGTTCCCCCAGGATCACCAGGTCCGGGAGGCCGATCTCCTCGAACACCCGCCCCAGGACGACCCCCTCAGCGCTTTCTTCGTGGGTCACGTAGACGAGGTAGAGGGTCCCTTGGACCTCCCGCTGTGCCGCGGCAACCCCGGCGATCTGGGCGGCGATGGCTCCCTTCATATCCACCGCCCCCCGGCCGTAAAGGAGTCCCTCCTCCACCGCCCCGGCATAAGGGGCCACGGACCAGGAGGCCTCATCCCCCGGGGGAACGGTGTCCATATGTCCCTCCAGGGCCACCGTGGGACCCTCACCCCGTTGCAGCCTCCCCACCACAGCCCCTAACGGTCCCCGCTCCACGTCCATGAACCGCCGTAGGGTGCGGATAAGGAAATCGGCGAGATCGCCCTCGGAACCGGAGGGGCTCCTTATGCGTATCAATTCCGCCGCCAACTCCACCGGATCGAGCATCCCACCTCCGTGCGAATAAAATTTCGGCCGGAGCACGATGCCCAAGGCTGTCTTCAGGTTCTATGCCGAGCTGAACGATTTCCTGCCCCGGGAATGGCGCCAAAGGGACATCGAATATTCCTTCCTGGGGCGGCCCATGGTCAAGGACGCCATCGAGGCCTTGGGCGTCCCCCATGTGGAGGTAGACCTCGTCCTGGCCAACGGGGAATCTGTTCCCCTGGAGTACCACCTGCAGGATGGGGACAGGATCGCGGTGTACCCCGTCTTCGAGAGCCTCGACATCTCCGACATCGTCCGCATCCGCCGCCGTCCCTTACGGCGGCCCCGGTTCGTCGCCGATGTGCATTTAGGGAAGTTAGTGCGTTACCTCAGGCTCCTGGGCCTCGACGTGGAGAGCCCACCTGATGCTAGTGACGAGGAGTTGGTACGGATCTCGGCCGAGGAAGGCCGGATCCTCCTCACCCGGGACCGCCACCTACTGAAACACGGTTCCCTGACCCACGGTTATTGGGTCCGCTCCGACGATCCCGTGGAACAGGCCCGGGAGGTGATCCGTCGCTTCGATCTGGAGCGGGAGATCCGCCCCTTCAGCCGCTGTCTCGCCTGCAAC
>Ga0190316_1000320_pt1 | contig 13865 bp, 9 predicted proteins | sample 48701112_MG_FD_161663 | JGI IMG/M metagenome (GOLD analysis project Ga0190316, IMG submission 161663) | Hydrothermal vent sediment bacterial communities from Southern Trench, Guaymas Basin, Mexico - 4870-11-1-2_MG | ecosystem: Environmental > Aquatic > Marine > Hydrothermal vents > Sediment ... | reverse complement strand
CATTTGGCTTGGAGGATCCACAATTCCGCATATTAACCCCCTGCCTGAACATTATAGGCCGGGAGGCGAGAAGTATATTGAATGGCTAGGCGAGTCCCCAATAATCAAGGATCATCCGGAATGGTTTATGAGAACGGAGGATGGCGAGATAGCTTCCACTCACACCTTTGCCTTTGATCATGCCAATGAGGACTGGCAGAAATACATGGTTGACGTGATGAAATTTTATATTCAAGAGCTTGATATCGACGGTTTCCGCATAGACTGGCCTGACTGGAACTTCTTCCCAAACTGGGATGTCAATATTCATCGTCATGCAAGCGGCTCATTTGGAGGAGCAGTTAGGATGTTAGAGAGAGCCAGAAGAGAATTGAAAACCATAAGGCCAGATATAATCTTTTATATTGAATCTCCAGGCCCATTATATCATAAAGTTGCAGACTTTACTTATAACTATGATGAGCATTGGCTTTTCGCCGCCCTCGCCTCATTCACATCGGAGCGGATAACCGCCAGGGAGGCTGCTGAGTGGCTTGAGGAGAGGAATCTCGTATTTCCGGAGGGCTCAATGAAGGTTCATCACATATACTCCAGCAATACGCATTACTGGTGGCGATTAACCGGGAAGATCGGAAGCCCAATCTATAAAGCACTTTTTGCGCTCTGCGCATTCATTGAGGGGGCAATAATGAATTATGCTGGCGGTGAGAGCGGGTCTGAGAGATTCTTCAGGAAGATACTGAGGATCCGCAGTGAGATCCCAGCGCTTAGCCGTGGAGAATGCAAATATACAGTCGTCAATTGCAGCGATGAGATGATCTTTGCTGTTCTTAGAAGCTATAAAGGAAGTCATGTGGTTCCAATCGTGAGCTTCAATCCGTCTCGATCAAGCTTCATCCTGAGTCTTCCAGCGGAGGAAATGGGGATCAATCCGGGATCCACATGCATGGTTTATGACGTCTTCAACAATCGAGTGGTGAAGGGGAAGGATGGAAAAACTCTGCTTTCCGGGGAAGAACTTGAAAATTTAGAGTTTGATATGGCTCCTTACGGTGTTGCGGCTCTTGTAATCAATAAAAATTAAAGATTGATGTTCGGCTTGATTTAAGAAGCGTTAATCGCTACTTTCCATGAGCTTTTATGGCAGAATGCTCTGATGCCACTTCCTCATTTAATTCCACTCCCAATCCGGGCTTTGTCGGCGGGATGATGTATCCCTTCTCCCATTTAATGGGCTCCTTCAGTATCTCCTCATGGAATCCACTCCAGGTTTCGATGCCCTCCTGTATTAGAAAGTTGGGGCTACATGTGTCGATCTGTATGTTTGCCGCCCCCTCTATGGGTCCAGCCCATAGATGAGGCGCGATCTGAGCATAGTATGCCTCGGCCATTCCAGCGATCTTCTTAGCCACAAGTATGCCTCCAACGCGGCCAAGAGCCATCTGTAATATCGACGCCGCATGCTTCTCAAGCACCTCTCTGAACTCATAGATCGTCGATAATCGCTCGCCTGTTGCTATGGGAATGCTGGTGTGCCGGGCAACCATCGCCATTTCATCCCTGTTCTCCGGAGGAACAGGCTCCTCGAACCATAGGGGATCATACTTCTCGAGTCTCTTGGCCAGCCTGATTGCCGATGAAGTTGTCATCTGACCGTGAGTCCCAACTAGTATATCACATTTTGTACCTACGTGCTCCCGCATGCTCCTAACGAAGTCCTCCATCTTCTGTAGGGTTTCAAGTGAGAGCTGCCGTGGCGCCAACTCCCCTCTGATCAAATCGAATTTTAGCGCTGTGAAGCCCTCCTTCACATACTCCAAAGCTCTTTCACCGAATCGTTCAGGATCATCAAAGACGGGGTCTCCCGGATGCTTCGGATATATATAAGTGTAGGATCGAAGTTTATCGTGGTATCTGCCGCCTAAAAGGTTGTAGATGGGCTGATCAAGAGCCTTGCCTATAATATCCCAGCATGCTATCTCAAATCCGCTGATTATACCCATCAAGACCTGATCCGGATGATCAGCATACACTCCATGATATAATCTTCTCCATAGCTTTTCAACTTGGAATGGATCTGATCCGGCAACGTAATTCTCTCCTATATCCTCGATCATCTTGACTATCGCCGATGGGGAAAGCGGGACGCCCATTAAGTATGCCTCTCCATACCCGACGATTCCGTCGTCCGTCGTTAGCTTAACGAAGAACCAGTGTTTTCCGCCCCTATGAGGCGGAGGAGTCTCAACAGCGTATGGAACAACCTCAACAATCTTCATAGAGGAAAGCATCCCCATATTGATGTTAACCAATACTTGAATGGTTAGGGTGTTTTCATGTAAGCATATATAACATTTGCGTCTCCCAGCCCTTTAATTCTAAGATGCCAATTGGAACTAATAAAAGGACTAAAATATCAGCTTGAAGAAGAGAATGTAGCTTAATGATCCTGGAGGTTTGAGAGTTGACATCAAAGAAGATTTACTGCTCAGATGGGATGCATGGGGGAGTAGCAGTCTTAATGTGCAACGTGGATAAGGTCGTCGAAGCACTTATGAAGAAGCATGATATGAACGCCTCATACAAGTTTTATCTGGAGCTTGACGGATTCACATTTGAGGATTGGCTTAGAAGTCCAAGTCCAATAAGGGAGGAGCTGAAACGGGCCTTAAGGGAAGGGTGGGCTGAGATAGTAAATGGAGCCTACACGCAGCCCTTCGCTGAGAATATCGGATTGGAATCGAATATTAGGCAGCTTCAGTGGGGTAAGCTTCTCGCAAAGAAGGCTTTAGGCATAGATATAGAGACGTATCTTGTACAGGAGCATGCCTTTCATGTCGCATTACCTCAGATTCTTCTTCAGCTCGGATATAAATACGTCATTTTAAGGACTCACTGGCCGATATGGGGTCAGCATAGATCCTACCCATTCGAGAGTTTCTATTGGAGGGGAGCGGATGGCAGCAGAATACTAACGATCCCACACTATAGCTTTCTGCATTTCGGCAGAGTTCCAGAGCAGAGACCCCAACTTGAATCTTGGATAGGGGAGGGGACGGGTCCTCCAAGAGAGGAGAATATTGAGAGATGGCTGTCTGAATGCGAGAGGATGGGGATTAATAGGCCATTGGCGACGAGGGAGCCGGATCTTATATTACCAGCCATCTTAAAAGACGATGCGATAAGATGTATCAGTGAGGATCCCAAGCTTCAATTTGTCACTCCAAAAGAATACGCCGAGATGGTGAAGGCGGATGCTGAGAAGGAAGTCTACATTCATCCGGATGATATGGATACGACTTTACCCTTTGGATTGAATGGCGATAAGATTATTATAGGCACGAAGAGGATCGAGAATAAGCTCCTAACCGCTGAGAAGTTTTCAACCATAGCATATTTGCTGAATGGAAGGGCATTCTGCGATCCATACAGGATGAACATAGGCGGAGGTCAGCATTTCAAGTATGAGTTAGAGTCTGCATGGAGGAAGCTTCTACTGTCCGAGCAACATGACATATGGGTTTGCGGTCCACTTGCATCGTTGGGATATACATTATGGGATAGGGGAATGGAGTGGCTGAGGGAAGCCGAAGATACATGTAATGAGGTATTAAATGAGAGCTTATCCCAGATCATGTTCCATGTGAAATTTGATCTGTCATTTGAAAAGGCGGCTCCAATCGCCGTCTTCAATCCCCTGCCATGGAGACGAAGCGAGGCTGTCAATGTAAATTTGAAATTTAAGATGGGAGACTTTAAGAGTATAGCCATAATAGATCCCAAGGGGAGACGTGTCCCATCACAAGTTTTAGAGGTCGAAAGGTATGAGGATGGCTCCATTGCATGGGCTTCCGTAGCCTTCATGGCCTTCGACGTGCCCGGAATGGGATATAAGGTCTTTTATGTGACGGATGAGGAAACAGTATCTTCAACGGATCTTGAAGCCTCGGAATATAAAGCCGCTAATTCAAAGGTTATTGTGACGCTGGATAATCGTGGCATAACTGGAATAACCCTTGCAGATACAGGTCAGCAACTAATAGCGGATGGGAAAGTGGCGGCGAGACTTAGGGCATTCGTGGGAGACAAGAAATTATGGATCGACACGTCTGAAGCGACGAGCACCATTAGGATGATGGAGAAAGGCCCGGTTCTAGCTAGATACGAGATTAAAGGATCAACTGAAGCCTTCGATTTTCAAAAAATTATAACAGTTTACTCGTATACGCCTTGGATCGAGGTTGTGGACTGCATAAATATGTCTAAGCCAGCTTATATTGGATATCACTCGGAAGTAAAGGGCTCATTTAAAGATTGGCGGGGATATCTGGATGTCTTCATGGAAGAAGAGAAGCTAAGAGTGGTTATTCCCCTATCCGTAGCAGGCGAGACTGTAAGACGGAATATAGTGTATGTTCCGTCGGAGACGCGGAGGTCCGTCTTCTCAGCCTATGATTGGACTGACGTATCCGATGAGAATAAAGGATTAACGCTCATTAATAGAGGTAACTTTAGATATCACTACAATAGCGCTCTGAAGGAATTATCTTTAATCTTGGGCTACTCGGGAAACTTCATCTATTCCAGAGGGCCTGAATTCCACATGATGAAGGGCAAATATACCTTCAGTTACGCCCTATACCCTCACGGGTCATTCGATGTATCTCAAGTTAACAGGGCCGCTTTGGCCGTGAATAATCCACTGATGGCCCGCAGCTTTAAGTATTCGCCTGTAATCACAAAGAGTACTTCCAAGCGGATCAGGCGCCATTACGTGGATTCTGAGAAGCATGGAAAGACGTTGCTTCCCCAAGAATTCTCCTTCCTGAAGATAGATGCAGAGAACATTAATGTATCGACCTTACGTCTAGAGGATAATAAGCCTATCCTGAGATTATATGAGCATTCCGGAAGAGGAGGAAATGTAAGAATCTCCTTCTTCAAGAAGATTCGGGAGGCTAGTATCGTCAACTTAAAGAATGAGGAGATGCAACCTATAGGAGCGGCTGATGGAACATTAAATATTAAATTGAACCCCTATCAAATAATCACTTTAAGACTAGAGATCGATTAGCACGCACATAGAAGATGCCTACGACATTGAAAGAGAAATAAACAAAACATTTAAGTTCATCAAATCGAAACAGTTAGGACGTTTCGAGCTTCATGGTTTCGGTGGCTTAATATGGCGAAAAGAGTTATACTTTTAGGTTTAGACGGAGCTGTTCCAGAGTTCTTTCTTAAATTTAAGGATGACCTCCCAAACGCCGCATGGATGATCGAGAATGGAGTCTTCGCGCCAGCCCTATCGGCAATTCCAATAGATACTCCCACAAACTGGACTACAATAGCGACTGGCGCATGGACCGGCACGCATGGAATAACGAGTTTCGGAGTGAAGCTCCCTGGAGATCCAGTCTATAAAAGCCGGAATCCATTCTGCTCGAATCTCTGCCAGGCAGAGTATATCTGGGAGACTCTGGAAAGGGCTAATATGAGAAGCATACTGGTAAACTATCCTGTTGCCTGGCCATTTAAGACTAAAAAGGCCGTGATAATCGGTGGGGATGGAATATTCTCTTATCAGTGGATGGCTACTCCACCCGTCCTCTATGATACTGAATCAAGCGATAAAACATACACTCTAGTCTTCAATTATAAGGCTATGGTTAGACGCTTGGAGTTTAAGAGGGCTGAGGGCTGGAAGAGCCTGCCGGACTCCGATGTGCCATGCTTGGAGGCTGAGATAAAGATAGGAAAAACTGTTTCTTATTTGGGCTGGGGTCCCCATGGCCAGATAATCAAGGAGGCTAAGGAGGGATTTCTATTTCCGCCTACAACCATTTATCTGTTGGCATATGGAAAACCCGAATATAATAGGTTGGCCATATGCGATGACAGGGGATTCAAGGAGAATTTGATGGCGACTCTAAAGGAGAATGAGTGGAGCCCCTGGATATACTTGAACATAAAGGATGAGACGGGAGAGCGGAGAATATCCACGCGATTTAAGCTCTTAAAGATGACGGCGGATGCTAAGCGAATCATCCTCTACCAGACCGACGGCTTCTCCGTTGACGGATGGGCCTATCCGAAGGGCCTAGAGAAAGAGATAATCGAGAATGCAGGTCCATACCATGAAGGCTTCGAGAATCCTCCAACCGGGATAACCCTCGGAGCGATGCCGGAGTGGTTCAGCGTTGAAACCACATATGAGCAGGTGAAGATTCAGGCGGATTGGATGGCCGATACATGTAAATACTTAACTCGGAAGTTTCCGGATTGGAGGTTGCTGATGGCTCAAGTCCACACACAAGATCCATCCAATCATGAATTTCTGAATTACTTAAATCCAGGATTTCCCGGCTACACTCCTGAAAAGGAGAAGCGATACTGGAAGGCCTTCAAGCATCTCTATAAGATCACGGATTACTTGCTGGGGAGGCTGTGGAAGGAATGCGGCGGGGAGGATACGGCCATAATTCTAGTCTCGGATCACGGCGCAACGCCGCTACTTAGAAGCTTCAATTGGACTCCCCTGCTGTATAGGGAGGGACTAATCGGATACAAGTGGGATGAGAAGAAGGAGGCCCTGGTGATAGATCCATCTAAGCTCAAGGTGGCGCTGGGCTCTTTAGGCTTCTGGATAAATCTTAAGGGCAGGGATCCCGGTGGAATAGTGGATCCGGAGGAGTATGAGGCTCTAAGAGATAGGCTTATCCGGATGGCCGTGAACATTAGGGATCCACAAACCGGATTATGCCCTGTAGCCATGGCGGTTAGAAAGGAAAATGCATTTCAACTTGGCCTATGGGGTGAAAGGATACCTGATGTCATCATAGTTCATAGGGTAGGCTTCCTACCGTCAGGGGTCAGACTTAGAATTAAAGTTCCAAGGGAGTATAGGGGTTTAAGCGTCGAGGAGATCTTCGAGAGGCTTGGTATTAGGGAGTTCGGCCCTCCACGTCTAGGAGGAACTCATGTTTCATTCCCAAATGATGTCTTAGGCGTCTCATCCAATAGAGCCGTGTTCATGATGGCTGGATGCGGCGTCAAAAAATTGGGGATTCGAGAAAAACCGATAAACCTAGTGGATGTTGCGCCGACGATATGCTATATGCTCGGCGCGCCTCAACCGGCAAATGCCGAGGGCAGAGTATTATTCGAGTTCCTAGAAGAATAGTTCGAGGGCAGATTGATTATATGATGCCGCATAAACTTTTAAGCGAACATGATGAAGATGACTAAGAGATTTAGGGAGATGATTCGGTATTGGTAAAGTACATTATCGTTCCTGATGAGGAGCTCCGAGAGTTCAGCGTAAAGATCTTCATGAAGGTAGGCGTGCCCAAGGCTTGGGCTGAAAACATCGCTGAGCATCTTGTCCTTGCGAATCTACGCGGCGTGGATTCTCACGGCGTCATAAGAATTCCATACTATGTGGAGGGAATCCGGAAGGGATGGGTTAAACCGGAGGCTAAAATAGAGGTCTTAAAGGAGACGCCGGTCACGGCTCTGGTGGATGGAGGTGGAGGCTTAGGCATAGTTGTCGCCACGAAAGCAACTGAGATGGCCATTAAAAAGGCTAAGAGGAACGGCATAGCGTTGATTGGGGCTAGGAATCTGGGGCATGTCGGAATGCTCGCATACTACACAATCAAGATAATCAATGAGAAGCTGATAGGCTTCGCTTGCACGAACGCCCCAGCCTCCGTTGCGCCTTGGGGAGGCAGGAAAAGGATCTTCGGAACAAACCCCATCAGCTTAGGATTTCCAATTGAAGGGAAAAGATCGATTGTGATAGATATGGCCACCAGCTCCCTCGCCGGATTTAAGGTGCTCATGATGAAGATCCAAAATAAGAGGCTTCCTCCCGAATCGGCATTAGACAAAGACGGCCACTTCACTACTGATCCAGAGGAGGCCTTGAAGGGCGTCTTGCTTCCCTTCGGCAGATACAAGGGATATAGCCTCTCATTGATGGTTGAGGCGCTCTCCAGCGCATTGGTGGGTGGACCTACAAGCAGGGAGGTAATTCCTCATGCATCAACTCAGGGTGGATTCTTGGTTGCCGCCCTTGACCCAGCCGTGTTCCGCCCATACGGAGAGTATGAGGCTGACATGAAAAAGATTGTTGAAGCGGTAACTTCATGCCCTCCAATGGAGGGGGTGGAGAGGGTCCTATTGCCCGGAGAGATAGAAGATAGAACATTTCATGAGAGAAGAAAGATGGGAATTCCAATAGACGAGGAGACCTGGAGAAAACTTAGGGGCTTAGCCGAAGAATTGAAGGTGGATCTGCCGAGAAATAAAATGGAAGAATAAAAAAGGGCGGTTCATGTTCTGTATCGCCACGATTGAAGACGGCTTTGCATGTTGGCTCTAGGAGGACTCTAGGATCCTCCCCTCCCACATTCTCTCGTAGAGCTCCCGTATGGGCTCCTCCTCAACCTTCCTGGGATTTTTCGGGTATAGATATGTATGTACCGTAAGCAGATCCTCTATCATGGATGGTATCTCATTTTTGCCTATACCAGCCTCTTTAAGTGAGGTTGGCATACCCAAGTCCTTCAGCAGATTATAAACTGCGGCTATTGCCAGTTTGGCTTTGCTTCTCTGGTTCCCTCCGCCATCAACGCCCATGGCCTCTCCTATCATGGCTAATTTCTCTTGGATAAGCGGCAGATTATACTCCATGGCGTATGGTAGAGCTATCCCACATGATACTCCATGCGGGATCTTATGTTGCGCGGCGAATGTATATGCTATTGCATGCGCCAATACAACTCCGACGTTACAGAGGGCCACGCCTGCATAGGTCGCCGCCATTGACATGTAATATCTGGCTTCTAGATCATCGCCATCCACGTATGCCCTCCTTAAATATTTAGAGATGAGCTCTATCGCCTTTAAAGAGTATGGCAGCGACATGAAGTTTGCGCTGTTAGACATGACGGCTTCGATCGCATGGCTCAACGCGTCTATGCCAGTCGAGGCCGTCAATCTCGGGGGCATGGTGCTTGCGAGCACGGGATCGACAATAGCATTATCACATAAGAATTGAACGTTCCCCTTAAAGTCCCATTTTTTACCCTTAACCGTTACTACGGCCCACCTCGTAACTTCACTACCAGTTCCGGAGGTTGTTGGAACAAGCATTAATGGAAGTCTTCTAGCCTTGAGGCTTTTCGGCTCCACCTCATGCTCCTTCGGGATTGGGAGGATATAATCGATGGCGTCGCCCTCATTAGTCGCTAATGCAGATGCAACCTTTGACACGTCCATGTTGCTTCCACCTCCGACGCCAATGATCACCTCTGGCTTCAATTCTCTGACGACATCCTTTGTCCGCTCGTAGATCTCAAGTCGAGGCTCAGCCTCGCATTCATTGAATACATCCACGTTTACATCCGCCTTCTTCAGCGAATCGACGGCTTTATCGACTATTCCTATCTTCTCCAAGACCTTATCCGTTATTATTAAGGCGTGCCTGCCATACTGCCTTGCCCTTTCACCGAGATCCTCAATTGCGTTTACGCCAAAGATCAGATTTCTGACGGAGTAAAAATCTACAATTCTAAACGACAATTTCCTTCACAAGATAAAAATGAGACTTCTATGTATCTTAAAAATGTTTTCTCCTGCAAATCTATGAATAGACGGCTACTACCTCGCTTGAGTATTCAGCCAATACGTTCTCATCGAGTTTTACGCCTATCCCCGGCTCCTCGGGGACATGAACGTATCCATCCTTATCTATGAGGATTGGATTCTCCAGTATCTTCTGTGCGAATTCAGGCACCACTGAGGGAGGCTCAAGCGGATACTCAACGAACGGCGCGTTTTTGACTGTGCATAAGGCCTGTAGGGTTGCGGCTAGAAGAAGACCCATATTCCCGCCGTCGCATACATGAGGTATTAAGGTTCGATTCATTGATTCGGCCATTACCGCCAGCTTTTTGATTCCAATAATCCCTATATGACCCAATATTAGATCGGGCTGTATAATATCATATGCGCCTGCGAAGAGGGCATTTCTGAGGTCATAGATGCTCGTAGCATGCTCTCCGCCCGCTATCTGTATGTCCACTTTGGAACGTAGCTCAGCGAGCGCTTTTAGGTCAAGTCTGGGAAGAGGCTCCTCAAGAAAGAATACGTCCATCCTCTCAAGTTCCCTTGCCACCTTAAGTGCGGTTCTCGTGGACCAGTGCCTGTACCCTGCGGATGGATGATTCTGATTTGCATCGACCATTATGATCATATCGTCTCCAACCGCGTCTCTAACCGCCCTGACAACCTCAATGTCCATCTCCGGTTTAGGCCTGTGGAGGCGGAGCTTAATCGCTCGAATGCCGCGTTCCCTGAACTCCACGGCTTCCTTCGCATGCTCCTCGGCTGAATGAATCTGATATGTCGCGGCGTAGGCCATGACCTTATCCCTATATGCGCCGATCAGCTTATATACGGGTTTTCCAGCGGCCTTACCGATTATATCCCACAGGGCTACCTCGAGTCCCGCATAGGATCCCCTATTAAGCAGTGCCCCCAAGCCTCTCATCGCTACATCCCAGAATCTCTCCACGTAAGTCGGATCCCGGCCTATTAAGAGATCCTTAACGAATGGATCTACGGGTCCAGAGTAGGGTCCTATCCCAACGATACCCTCATCAGTATATACCTTATAGAATGAGAAATTCGCTGTCTTGACTGGTTTAGCGTCTGGCTCATGCCAGGCTGGCCTCCAAGCCTCAGGTAGAACTATCGGCTTCTTATTCTGGACGACCTCAATCTTTGTGATCTTCATCTCAATCACAGAAGATTAAAGTCTATCGGAGCATTTAAAAGGTTTTCTAGATTCTCTTCCATGTCTTCACGGGAAACTTGAGGCTAAGCGGCTTAATTAGTCTTAGGCTTTAGGATGGGCATGTAGCAGAGGGAGAGGGGTCTCCCCTACCGTCAGTGGAAAATTCGGCTTCAATTAATGTAGGCTGTAAGTTGGCGATTAAATCATGAGTTTCAGATCACATCTTCAGCTTTAACCGTTAAGGATTAATTAAGCCTTGAAGGCTTCGAAACCCTTAAAAGAGATGGCTATTTTATCGTCTTTACGTCCTAGGAAACTCTGTGGTGATTCGAGTTGGAGAGGTGGGAGGGCGTCTTCTCGATTCTCATGACTGCATACACGAAAGGCGGGGATATTGATGAGAAGGCGATTAGGAGCTCGATTAACTTCGTGATTGAGAATGGAATTCATGGTGTAGTAGCGTTGGGAAGCGTAGGGGAGAATCCCTACCTCTCCCATGAAGAAAAGCGTAAAGTGATAGATACAGTTGTGGATGAGACGAACGGTCGTGTGCCAGTCGTCGTCGGCACGGGAGAGTTCAGCACGGATCTGACTATTGAGATGAGCAGGTACGCTGAGGATGCGGGTGCAGACGCTGTGATGATATGCCTGCCCATCTACTGGAAGATAAGGGAGGAGGACATCATAGCTCATTACTCCGCCGTAGCACATGCTGTTGATAAGCCAATAATCCTCTATAACTTTCCATCCACAACCCATCTTGACATGACTCCTGAGCTGATAGCGAAGCTCGCTGAGATTGAAGGTGTTATCGGCATAAAAGAGTCTATTAAAGACCTAAATCATATAAGGGCTGTGATCGAGTCTACAAATGAGAACTTCTCGGTCTTCGCTGGGGTAAGCCGCCTGCTACTCGATGTTCTGGAGATTGGAGGTGCAGGCTGCTTCACTCCAGACGCAAACATCTTTCCCCGGGTGGCTGTAGGAATATACTCCGCCTTTAAGCGGGGAGATATCGAAAGGGCTAAGGCTCTGCAGAATGAACTTAATGATCTTACCTCCCTGATCGGCTTGGGAGGCCCTGCCTTCATCGCGGCAATAAAGGAGCTAATGAATATAATTGGCATCCCCATTGAATCCACCGTGAAGAGTCCCCTGCCATCCTTGACAAGTGAACAGAAGGCCACGATCAGAAAGCATGCTGAAAGAAAGGGATTAAAGAGGCAACTATAGATCCCGCTTAAGCAGGGCTTTAAACCGAGATGAGCCCTCAGTAGCGGCTATAAACACCTCATAAACTTATAATCTCCGTTTAGTTAATAATCTTAATATTGGGGATAATCTTTGCCCATCGAATTCTCCCTTGAGTTATCAGCTGAGAACTCCGTTTTATTTCCTCTCTTCACCGGCTACGTTTCCAGGGGTTTACTTTTACACATGCTCAGGCAAGTTGATCCTTCAGTATCAGCCTTGCTTCATGAGCCGGATAAGATTAAGCCTTATTCCGTCACCCCAATTAGGTTCAGGAGTAAGGGCCGCGTTGGAGATAAGTATATCCTCGACGAGACCAAACCATGCAACGTCAGATTTAGATTTTTGAATGATGAATTAGCCACAGTCCTCCTCAAGTATCTCTGTGAAGGCGGCAACCCCCTCATATACGATGTGAAGTTTAGAATAGACTCCGTCAGGGTTAGATCTGAAAGTTACAATGACATTCTAGGCGTCTCCAGGAAGCCCACAGCACTTATCAACTTAAGGTTTATCACCCCAACATACCTAGCGGCTCTCGGAACAGACTATCATTATATGTTTCCGGATCCAGTTAAAGTCTTCATGAACTTGATGAGGCTATGGAATAGCTTCTCTGATGATAGGAAATTCGGAAGTGAGGAGCAGAGGGAATATATGGACTGGCTATCCAAGAATATTGGAGTCTCAAAGTATAGGCTAGAAACGACCATAGCCTACATGAGGGAAAAGAAGGCAACAGGCTTCACCGGCTGGATCGAATATGAACTTAGAGCAGACGATGAATGGAACAATATAACCCAGGCACTAGCGAAGTTCGCGGAATACTCAAACATAGGCGGAAACAGAACTGGAGGATTCGGAGTAACAAGAGCAAAGATAGAAGTTTAGAAATCTTCTGGATCTATACGTTCTATGCCAGTTACTCATTCAAAGCCTCATCAGCCAATAATATATTATGACTACGGCCTTTTTGTCCATGTAGTATTTTTAGGCAGAATTTTATCTCGCCTCGGCCTCCTCTTCCAATTCCTCAATCGGAATGTGACGCGGATACGGCTTCTCGCCTATCAGGAAGCGTAGGGGATCCTTAACCCTTCTAAGCCTCCTTATTAATATGTTGTTCTCATCGATGCTCTCAATTATGACTATCTCGCCGGGTCTCAGACCAACTTTATCCCTGATCTCCTTAGGAATCGTCAACTGGAACTTGCTTGTAACACGGCTCCTAGCCATATCGTATACCTCCATACCGAAAAGAAGGTATGCAAGTATATAAGTATGCCAGCATAACAAAGAACAAAAGAGAATAAGTCCGCTGGATCCATCCTCAACGACCAAGTTAAGGAAGCGAAGATTCATTAGACCTTCATTCTCAACCCCATCTCACAAAGTGAATAAGAAACCTAAACCTAATACTATAATCTCTTAATAAAAGACTGAAGACTTTAATTACTTAGTATTAAGTAGTCATGTAAAACTTATGAAGAAACAAGATAAAAATTGTAGAACTCAGTTAGAACTTTCTTAAACTGTGACTTAGTTACGCCCCTAATTTTTTGGGCAGCAAGATAGTCAGCTACTAAGAGAATTGATAAAGTTAAAAAACATAATTTTTTAAATGTTGGACAGATGAGATATCTTCTCCATAAGTTCCTATTTATTTCATTCACTTCTGGTGGTATGCTCATTAGGATACATTTAGGAGACGATGATTTAATTTTATCCATAACGCTTTCAAAAGCATTAAATTCGCTTTTTTTGAGCCAAGGTGTCAGAGTTTCTTTAAGAGAAGTTAAAGAGTTTAGTC
>Ga0190316_1000319_pt1 | contig 13916 bp, 20 predicted proteins | sample 48701112_MG_FD_161663 | JGI IMG/M metagenome (GOLD analysis project Ga0190316, IMG submission 161663) | Hydrothermal vent sediment bacterial communities from Southern Trench, Guaymas Basin, Mexico - 4870-11-1-2_MG | ecosystem: Environmental > Aquatic > Marine > Hydrothermal vents > Sediment ... | reverse complement strand
GGGGGGGGCGTCTTCCGACGGGTTTGAATGAGAGAAAAAATTACTGGCACAAAATCAGAAAAAAAGCCAGATGAAATCAGTAAATTGAATTTTACTAAAAACACTAAAGTGTGATAAAAATTATGAGTTATAAGCGGTATAACGGTATGAGTTTTTTTCGCTCCCTTCTTAACTTTAAACTTTTTTCGTATATTTACAATTTTAGTTAAAAAACCGAAAAACTTAAAAAGCGTCTTAACTATTATAGCAATGGAAATGGCGGAAAAGGGAGGTGATGTGCGGATGGCTAAAAACGGAAAAAACGGGAGCGGAAACGGGAGCGGAAACGGGAGCGGAAACGGGAGCGGAAACGGTAAAATAACAGTGGAAAAAATAGGCGAAATCGTTAAGAGAAGCGGTTTTAAAGTCAATCCACAGGAACTCAAAACCGCAAGGGTATTGCTCGCAAGACTTTCGGACTTCATGGAACTTGAACCTAAAACAGAAACCTCTCCCGAAATCGCTATAAGAAAACTCGTGGACGCAGGTATTCTGACAGAGGAGGAAGCGAAAAAAGCGATGCAGAGGGCGAACAATAAGAACAAAAGAGAGGGAAGAATTCAGTGCGAGGAGAGCGAGAGAAAAGCAGTGAATTTCTCCCGCACATGCGTTCTCCACACACTTCGCCTGCTCCGCTCCCTTGAGTGAAAACGGTGGTGCGGTGAAAGAGTGAAAAACGGTGCAAATCTTTTCTTTTTTTTCTTAAAATCCAAAACGCCACTTTCCGTCAGGTGTGGTGTGGTCATGAGCCATGTGCATAAGGGAGGTGATGTGTGATGAAAATAAGTAGGAACATAAGAAAGCACCTGAAAAAGCGGTTGAGACAGTTAATGCCAGAAGAAATTGACATCTTCGCATCAAGGCAAGGCGTGGACAGAAGTGCCGTTGAGGGCTTCCTATCACTTATAACCTCTAACGAAACAGTGGAAGACGCCTTCCAACGCCTTGAACAGATGACTAAAGAATTGAAATTTGACAGTAAAACAGTGAGAGCGATTAGAGATGGTATAGTGTGGGCTTCCCAAAACAGAACACTGACAGATGTGCTTTCACTACTTAAGAAGCAGAAACACCTCATTGAGATGGACGCCTCACTCAATGACTTCAATTCACAGAAGAAGTGAAAGCAATGTGAGCGATAACTGCTTCTCTCTTTTCTTTTTTTTCAGTTTTTCCCCACCACTCAAAACCTGTTCACGAAAGGGCAGGTGTGAATAAGCACCTGCCCCGTGAACAGATGAAAGGGAGGTGATGTAGAATGGAGGAAGTAGAGAAGAATGGTGTGAACACGAGAGAGCATGAGAACGAAACAAGCGGTGGCAGAATAGTCAGAGTGCAAGAGGTCATCGGCTTCTCACTGCTTGATGAGGGAATGTATGAGGCAGAACTCGTGGAAATCAGAGACATCCAAACACAATTCGGTGCATCATGGAGATGGATATTCAGAGTTTTGGATGCGGAAACAGAAAACGGAGACACACCACTCGTGAGCGGTGTGACATCTCAAAGACTGTCCACTCGCTCAAAAGCGTATGCATGGATTTCAGCACTACTGGGAAGAAACCTCAAAGGCGGTGAAACAATTGACCTTGACACTCTCGTGGGTAAGAAAGCACAAGTGGAAATCAGGAACAGGCGAATGCGTGACGGCACAGAAGTGAGTAATGTGGTGGATGTGAAACCGCTACCGAGAAGAAAAGCGAGAAGAGCGAAGAAGAAGAGCGAAGAGGAGGAGAGCGAGTGAGAGAGCGAGAGCGTGAGAGCGAGTGAGAGAGTGAGAGAGGGTGTGTGAGAGAGTGTGTGTGAGAGTGTGGTTTTTTTTCCACTCCCTTCTCTCTCAAAGGGGGTGATGGTATGGCAAAGGAAAGAGCAAGAATGGAGGAACAAATGAAAGAGCAGAACGAAAGCATGGAAGAGAAAATAAGAAAGAGAGTGCGAGAGATTGATGGCAAATCACTCAGGAGGGTGTCTTCCGCAAGGAAAGACGGCTCTGTCCCCACTCTGACACTTTCAGCGGAACTGAAAGAGTTAGGGTGGCGGAAAGGCGACTGGGTTGTCGTGACGAAAGACACAGAGAGGAGCAGAATAATCATAGAAAAACTGTGAGCGGAGAAATGAACCCTGCTGAAATAATCGTGAGGACAAAATGCCATCCGAATTCATCAGTAAAATCATTAAGTTCGTGCTTATGTCAGCAACTCTCGGTGAGTTCTCCACAGAACGAAAGCATAAAACGAGAGGTGCTGTAAATATGTGGCTGAATGCACCATTCGGAACAGGCAAAACCTCCCTAATCACACCACTCGCTCAAGAGGGTTTGGCAGTGTTCGTCCACGATTACACAGTGGCAGGTTTAGTGGGAACAATCAAAAGAACAGGTCTCGCAACAATAGGCGAAATCAGAAACCTCGCTGACAACACAGCAATACTTGAAGAGTTCCAGAACACACCTAAAACATCAAGAGCCATACTGCTATCACTAATGGAAGACCACCACTATTCACGCATTCTCGGATTTGAAATACTCAAACCAGAATGCGTGGAAGAAGATGGATTTACATTCAAGGCAGAAGGCACACGGCTCTCCATACAACTGAGAGCATCTTTCATCGTTCTCTCAATGTCATATAGAACACCCTCAACACTGGAAGAGGCACTGCTGAGCAGATGCATACCCGTGTTCTTGGACGCATCAGCAGAAGAACAGACGGATTTGTTCGTTAAAGGAAACTCGCTCTCTCTGTCAAGTTCAGAAATAAGAAAGGCAAGAGAAGAACTGAAAGGCGTCTCAGTGCTTGTTCCAACAAGAGTGAGAGAACGCATCGCAAAGAAATACAGAAAATCAGAGATTAAACCTGAAAACCTCACGAGAGCAATGTGGGACTTCACAAGAGTGGCGTTTCTCACCGCTTATGAGAGCGGTGTAAATGAAATCACAAAGGAAACAATTGAGGAGACAGAGTGGCTGATAAAAGTGCAAGAAATCGGATACGCAAAAAGAACACTCACAAAATCCGCCTATGAGATTTACCTGATGCTCGCAAACTCCGATAAACCACTCACCGCTTCAGAGGTCGCAGAGAAAATGAAACTCAGTAGAGAACACACTTCACGCATACTGAACGAGTTAGTGAAGCGAAAACTCGCAAAGAAGGCACAAGTTTCAAAGAAGGTGTGCTACTTCGTGGAGAAAGAGAAAGAGAGCGAAGAAGAGTGAGAACAGAGCATGCGTTTGTATGGTCGTGTGTGTGGGTTGTGTGTGTAAGAGGGAGGTGATATGTGATGGGAGATGTAATGGATATGTTGAGAGGCGAAAAAGAAGAGTGGCAGAGACAGAAAGAGCAAGTGAAAGGTGCTCTCACATACATGACAAGAGGTATAAATGCATTCGTGGAGGTAGCCATACACATACCCGAAGCAAAAGGTTTTACAGAATACGAAATGTTCAAAAAGGCACTCTCTTTCATCACTTCTAAAAACTCAGGCATCACCTGCGAATTCAAAAGCGTTTCCAACTGTGCAGACTGTGCAGTTATAAAAGTGAAACTGCCAACTTTCACATTCAAGGAATACTTGGAAGACAAACTCGCAGAAGTAATCACAGATGCGAGAGTGCTTGCAGAGTTCTTGAGTGGCTTCAAAACTCTCGTTGCTCTCGTGAGCGAGAACAAAGAGTGAGTGTGTGGGTGTGTGTGAGGGAGCGTTCAACACACGCTCCCTCTTATTTTTTCCATTCATCACGGGAGGTGATGACCGCTGTGGTGAAATTTGAGGCGGATGATGTAAAAAGGATGGTTGCAGAAGGTGAGAGCGAGAAAGAGAGCGGTGAGAGAGAAGAAGCGAGAGAAGAAAAAGAGCGAGAAGAAGCGAAAAGAGAGAAATTCAGACGCCTCTCTCTTTCAGAAGAAGATTTCAGAAAACTGCCACCTCAAGAACAACTCACGAAACTTGAAGGTTTGAAGGATGAAGTGGAAGCAGAAACCTCTCGCCTGAACGAAGAATTATCAGAACTGGAAACGAGAAAAGAGAAAGTGCTTGAATTAATTGAGAAGGCAGAAGGTGACAAAGAAGCAATTGAAAGAACAATTGCAGAGGTCATAGCATTAACAGAAAATCTTGAAGTGTGGAAGAAAGAGATAAGAAAACACAAGGCGAGAGTTGGTGCTTTAACAAGGTGGCTGAAACGCCTGCTCTCCCAAACAGAGTGTAAGAGAATGGAGTATTACCGCAAACGGATGGAAGATGAAAGGGAGAGAGCAGAAGAATTGAGAACGGAACTGGCACGCCTGCGTGAAGAGATAAGAGAAGAAGTCAAAGCACTTGAAGCAAAGGAACGCAAGATTACAAGGAGCAGAACGAGAATTGGTGCTTTCACAAGGTGGCAGAGAGAAGCAGAACTTGCAGGACAGGTGGAGCGTGTTGAACACTATGCTCGCAAAATCAGAGAAGAGTATGTGCGTATGAGCGAGATTATGAGAGAGCGAGAGCGAGAGCGTGAGAGTGTGAGCGTGAAAGCAGAGAGAGAGCGTGAAGTGAGAGAAGAACTTGCGAAAACATCAAGGAGAATTGGTGCATTCGCAAGGTGGTTCTACTATTACAGAAGAATTGCAGAGCGAAAGAACAAACTGAGAAAAGTGAGAGAGATAAAGGAAAGTCTGGAGAGAGCAAGAAAGAAGATGGAAGACCTCAAGTGGCGTCTTGAAACACTGAGAGAGCGTTTGAGGAAAGAGCCATCACTTGAAGCCCTTACAAAAATGCTTGAAGGAAAACAAAAACTCCTCTCACATTACGCCTCACGCCTTGAAGAATTGAAGTCACAGATTAAGCAGAAAACCAAGCAACTGAAAGAGAATGACGCTCTGCTCAAAGAAATTGAGCGAGAGATTGAGGAGTTTGCTTTCATTCCGCCAGTCATCATCCGCAAATACCGAAAAGTGAAATTTGAAATACACAAGTCAATTCAGTATTCTGCGAGGAAGACAGGTTCTGACATTGACATTGAAATGTTAGTGGAAGGCACTTTCAAAACCCTGCTTCCCACAAAATATGAGGAAGATGAGTGCGTGTGGCTCGCAGAAGTGGAAGAAGTGTGCAGGGGTGCGGTATGCACAATAATGGATGACTGTTTGGAGGAATACGGTCTGCCAATACCAGCAGAGGCGGATGTGCGTTGTAATGTCGTGGGTTGTGAGATAGTGGGGCGTGAGATTAAAGATGTATCAGAGGAATATGCGGGAATGACACCACCTATAACCGATGCGAAAGTCAGAGAATACCTGAGCAATGAACTGTGGACGCACTCCTCAATAGAGATTACAACATTCATATATGAGCGTTCATATAGGCTCGGTGAGCGGAAGTTCAGAGACACCTATGTTGAAGCAGTCATCTCAAGGTGCATTGAAGATAGAATTGAGAGCGTTCTGGATGAAATCATAGAGTGGACGCTTGGAGAGGAAGCAGAGGAAACGAAACGCATGCTCACATCACGGAGAGGTGAGAGGTAATGATAACAGACGCTGACATTCTTGTGGATATTGATAAAAAGGATGTGAGTGCGGAAGAGATAGCGGAACGCATGTTCTTCGTTTCAGTATTTACACCGTTTGATTTCACAAGAATAAGAGTGCGAGAAACGGCAAAAGGATTTCACATATACCTATGGTGTGCGGACATTAAGCCGACACCTGTGGATAAAGTCGTCATCCAGTTAGTTCTGGGTTCTGACTACCGTCGTGAATTGTTCAATTATCTGAGAGTGTGTGGTCGTGAGACACCGAGAAAGTGGAATGTGCTTTTCGCAACAAAGTATGATGGAAACGGCAACAAGATTTCAAGAGAGAGAACAACGGACAAGAGCATCCGACTGGAAGAGGAAATTTATGCACTCTACCACACACTTATGGAAGAGGGTGGTGAAAGTGGTGGAGAGAGTGATGAGGAGAGTGGTGGAGAGAGTGGCGAAGAGGGTGTAAGAGATGACTGAAGTGCGATTATATCGTGGGGATGCTCGCATACTCTTCCGCATGCTCAAAGATAAATCACAAGACCTCATACTCACAGACCCGCCTTATGATGTGACGACAAAGGATTTGAAGTTCAAACCTCTGACAAACGCCACGAAAGAGATATTTGTAAGACATTTCAAGAGGGTGCTCAAACGCACAGGTTCTGTCGTCATATTCTGCGGTTTCAGGGACAAATTCGCATGGCACAACCTGTTCAAGAAATACAATTTCACGCTCATATCAGAGATTATCGTTGTAGTGCCTGCTGGCTTAAAGATGAAGAAGAGGTTTCTGCCCGCTCACGAGAGTGCCTTGCACTATGTTTTAACAGAGGATTACTATTTCAACGATGAAATTATGATGCCAGATGTCTATGAGACAGTGAGAGCGAGAGGTATATGTCGCAATTACGGCTATGACTACCACACAGCACCCTCTCAAAAGATAGGAGTGACACCTAAACCGCTTGGACTTGTTCAGAAACTCGTTGAAGTATTGAGTCCTGAAGACGGTGAAGTATTAGATTGCTTCATGGGAACGGGAACGACAGCAGAAGCGTGTGTGCTTACAGACAGAAACTTCACAGGTTTTGAGATTGACGCTGAATTGTATAACTTTGCAGTGGAGCGAGTGAAAAAAGCGAAAAAGCGGAAGGAAAGCGGTTTTCACTTCTCTTAAACCGCTCACGGATACGATAGAAGCCCCTAAACCCTTCTTCTCTTTTATTTTTTTAGTATTTTTAGCAAAATGTGATAGGATTTATAAGTTATATATGGAGGCGGTTGCTTCTAATCTCGCCTCTAATCTCTCGGAATTAACTTTCTATTAAATCCGCAAGTGCTTTCGCCACCACAGATGCCCTGAACCTCTTTGCGTTCTCACGACCATATTCTGATACAAACTCTGCATGCTCGTATGTCTTGTATATTGACGCTTCCACATCCTTGTAATCTATGATGGCAAGCCTCATTCCATCAGGAAATGTCTCAATGCTCTTATACGGTATCTCAACACCACCACCCACTTCTAACTGCTGTGGCAGTCTCGTGTAGCAAGTGGGAACTCCCATAGCCTGTGCCTCACATAACACCAAACCCTGTGAGTCCTGTCGTGTGGGGAAACAGAACACGCCCGCATCCACAAACATCTCAATCTTCTCCTCTTCCGAGAAATCGCCAGCATCCATAACTGTAAGGTTATCTGCTTCGGGTATGGAGCATGCCTTCTTCAACGCCTTGACCTCTGTCACCAACACCACTTCCCAATCTTGATTTTCAACTGCAAATTTAACGAGTAATTCATGACCCTTCCTCGTCACATTCTTCAATTCTTCGCTTGCACCCAAGTGCTTCCACCACTGATACTCTTTCATGTAGTGTGCGAAGCCCCAAGAAAGCACTTTCTTCTTTCTTCCTTTCCACTTATACTGAAACAGTTCATCACTCACACATCTCGGTATTTTAGCATCTGTTATGACACCCTGTGACTCCAACCACATCCTCTCAAACTCTCCAATTGGAACTATGCGACCACCATAAGAACGGAACTTGTGTTGCCACACCCTTACACCAGTGAAATTCCTTGTCACAAAGAAGTCAATCCACGCTATACCCTTCTTCCTCTGCAACGCACACAACCTCACGAATGAGTCAATACCACGCTCCTCCGTTAAGAGTATAATCGGAGCGTCAAACTTTCTGAGTTTAGTGGGATGGTATATGTCGCAAACGACCTCATAACCCATGTCAGATAACGCCTTCGCAGTCCACTCCTGCACCTTCAAGAACGAGTAGAAGTTGAGAGAGAGAAGTGTTATTTTCATATCACACCACCATGTTCAAACCCTCCAGTCCTAACAAAACAGATAAGAGTATGAGGAGAATGCGTTTTATCCACTTGATTTCAACCCTCGTCTCCAAGACAACGAGGGCAATGTAGCGGAGTGCCTCCTTCATCTTCATGTCAGATGTTATTATCTCTCTCAATTGCTCTTCCACTCCCGTCATATTGTTCCGTTTCCGCAGAATGTTCTTGAAGTCATCCCGTAATCTGAACAACAGACGACTCAACATGCTCTCTCTCATGTCTTCCCATCACCTGTCACACACCGTAGAGAGACCTGTGCCTCCTCATTCGCTCTTCCTCTGTTCTCGGATGACCCATCCTTCGCTCTTCAACACTTCGTGCTGCAGTTCCCGCTGTCAAACCATAACCACGAGGCGGTAGTTCTTCACTCATTCGCTCCTCCTCTGTTATTTCCGCCACCCTTTCCGCCACCACTTCTCCTCCAACTTCCTCTCCTGTTTCAACACTCTCACCCTCACTGAAAGTAGTGAAAGGAGAACTCTCTTGCTCTTTCACTCTCCTATCCACATCCCTTATCATCTCTTTCAAGAACACTTCCACATTGTCCGCAAGTTCCCTTACACCTTCAAAGAACCTCAGCGAGCATAGTTCTGTCTCCGCATCTCTCACATTTTCAAGCAGTCTTTCCAGCACATATTTTACAGATAACCAATCCACCTCTACCACTTCTCAATCACCTCCTTCCTCTCTTCCGCTCTCACTCTTTCCTTCACTCGCACTATCAAGTGCTGAAAGTGCCTCTTCCATCTCTTCGCTCTTCTCACCTTCAGCACTCAATCCGAGTGATTTCGCCCTCTTCTCCACAATTTTCCGTGCTTGCTCCTGAACCGCCTGCTCCATAGCACCCATAAGCATTGCTGTTATGGGGTCGCTGTAAGAAGAGGAGAGAGGAATGCCAAAAACACTCTTTAAACCGCCTGTGCTTTGAAGGCGTGAAGATGCAAATCTCTCTGCTCGCTCAAGGTTCTCCAATGCAGCGACTGCTCTCCTGTAATATGATGCAAATCTGTTTATCGTTTGGATGGCGTTTTCAAGTTCTTGCAGGGTGATTTGAGGTTGCATTTGAGGTTGTGAGAGTGAGGGTGAAGGAGTGGGAGGGGGTGTGTGAGAGTGTGAGAGAGAGGGTGTGTGAGTTTGAGTTTTAGTTTGGGTTTTAGGAGCGTATTGATGCGGTTTAAAGTATATTCTTTGTGGCTTCTTCTCTGGTGTGTCGTGTGGCGTTTCTTCCACAGTTTCTTCCGCAGTCTTTTCCGCTTCTTCCACTGCTTCTTCCTCTTCCACTTCTTCCGTCTTCTTGTTATCCATTCTTCCCTTCACCGCCACTACTTTACTTTGAAAGGTATATTAAGAGTGCCTTATCTTTCACTTCCACATTTATTTGAGCTCCTTTGACATTAATGCTCTTTGCGATACTCTTTGCGACTGATGTCAGCGAGATTGAGATGATAACTCTATCAACGCCAACAGACATTACGCTTACGATGCCTGCCCTTTTAAGTTTCTGTTGTGCGTTTATGAGAGTTTGAAGGTGAGGAGACCACTGTCTCTTCGCCTCTGACGACTCAAACCTTATTGTTTCAATGATTTGAGGAGTGTGTTCGGGTGTCTGCACAGGTGCTTGCGTATGTGCTTGCGAGTGTGTTTGCGTATGTGTTTGCATTTCTCTCTTTCGCTGTGCTTTGCTCTTTAATCCGCACACGCCATTACTGCTCTTGAGCCGAGTGGATTATCCAGATAGTCTTTATATGTTGCGTTTTTAAGGTCATACACGCACAAATCGTCAGTGTCGTGCAATATGAGTGCGTATTTCCCGTAGAAACTTATGTCGGCACTTTTGCATCCGCTTTGACCATCTGCGAATGGTGTTGTTGTCATAAGTGAGCACCCGCTTTTAGTTATGGAGTATAATTTTATTTGCCCGCCACTTACAACCATTGCACAGTCTCCTGAAGGTGCCACCCACACTTTTTTACTTTCCTCTATCGTCACTATCTCACCAGTTCTATATATGACATATCCACGAGCACCGCCAGCTACGGAAGCGTATGCGTCTATGTTGTTCGGTCTGTAATCCCGTGCTGCTGGGGAGTCGTCATAATAATGGTGGATTTCTCCGTCTACTGAGACGAAAAGGACGCTCCCAGCATACTTACCACCTTCACATACTCCCCAATAACCGTCATGAGAACAAAAGAACGGGCTTGCACAGTGAGGAGCACCTGTGTTCACAGTATTTGCGAGGCTTCCGTCCGCTTTGTTGTAAAACTTTACTGTGCCATTACTTAAGAAAGCGATTGCATAAGAAGTGCCTAACGCCACTCCTACGACACTCAAACCAGTGACATCAGCGACCCACTCTATATCCCCTGTTGCGGAGAGAAACATGAGAAGTTCCGATGAATTTTGTATGGCATGCAATAGAACTTCGCCGTAATCGTTCACAGCCCAGTGGTGTGCGTCCGTATCAGCATACACTATTTCATACTGTTCTGAACCGTATTCTTTTATCACCTTGACTATTGTGTCGCCTGCTTCTCCCCCTGTCCCCTGCATAATCACTGCAATTCTCTTCTGCATCGGCGACCTTATCTGATCCAAGAATACACGAGTGCCTTCGTCATTCACTACTTCGGGAGTGTCTCTGAATGATGGGTCTTCAAACACAAAGGATTTCACTACCAGAGCCACTACTCTATCACCTCCTCTCCACTCTTCTCACACCCTTGCTCATTCTCTCTCACCCCTCCACTCCAACTCACAACCGCATTTCATTATCAGAACGCATCTACTTAAATATTTTACCTCTGCCCCATGCGTGAAAATTTCAGGTTTCCTCACCGACAACGGTTGCGAATTTTGGTATAGTTCCCTCTCCCACAACGGTTGCTCTGAAGGGTTTGGCATCAGGTATAAACCGTTCACCGACAACGGTTGCGAATTTTGGTATAGTTCCTTCCTCAATGACGGTTGCTCTGAAGGGTTTGGCATCAGGTATAAACCGTTCACCGACAACGGTTGCGAATTTTGGTATAGTTCCTTCCTCAATGACGGTTGCGAATTTTGATATAGTTCCCTCTCCCACAACGGTTGCTCTGAAGGGTTTGGCATTTGGCACATAGAACTCTCCGACTGTGGTGGCGACCTTACTGAATTCGTGTGTAGGTGGTGATGGTGGATATGGTGGTGTTGGAGGTGGTGTTGGCGGAGTGGGTTCAGATGGTGGTGGTGGCGTGTAAGGTGGCTCTTCAGTTGGTGGAGTGGGAGCGTGTGGTGGCTCTTCACCTTTCTCAGGCGTTTCAGGTGGTGTTCCTTGTTCAGGTTTCTCGTGTTCAATTGAAGGTTCAAAGCCTGTATCATAAACTGAAAGTGTTGGCTTGTATTCATCTCTCGGCTCTACAGGCATTTCAGGTGGTGTGAGTGTGATAGGTGGCATATACTTGAATTCATCGGTCTCTTCTGGGAAGAGTTTGACTTGTGTTCCTCCCATCTGCTTGACTGTGGAAGCGATTACCTCTTTAACGATTAATGAGGTAATGGGAAGTGCGATAGCACCTGCCACATTTCCCAGTATGTGATAAGCAATATCTCCAAGACTGTGAGCGTCACCTGCTCTTGTTGTTAAGTTGGTAATGATTTGTTTTGAACCCATTATAATCATGTTCGCAAACAACACATCATCAACCTTATCCAGAAGGCGGTGGAACATGTCTGAAGTCCAAGTGTTGAGGCGGTCAATGACTGATTGAAACCATCCCTTGATTGCGTTGTAAATTGCACCGAAGAAGTTTGCTATCACATCTGAAATCCACTTAAATATGTTAGAGATTTGAGTGCCAATCCAGCATAAGCCGTTCCAGAGCCAGTCTCCGAATTGAGTTAAGCCAGCCCATATATTACCGCCAATCCACTTCAAGCCGTCCCATAGCGTTTGACCAACCCAGCATAAACTGTCCCAGAGCCAGCATCCGAAATTGTAGAGTTGAGTGCCTATCCATGTCACACCGCCCCAGAGCCACTGACCGAAATTATATAGTTGAGTGCCGACCCAGTTAATTCCGTTCTGCAGTGAGTCAAAACCGTTTTTGAAGAATTCACCGAGTTTCTGCAAGCCCCACCAGAAACCGTTTCCTATATCTGTCAAACCGTTTCTGAGAGCGTTTCCCGCATTCAAAAATGCATTCCAGAGGTAATCACCCAAAGTGGAGAGTGCATCGTAAGCAGAGCGACCGATTGTGGCGAGACCTTCACCTATCCAAGCGAGACCTTTACCCACATCATCAGCTATTCCTGTTATCGTGTCCCATGTATCCTCTGCCCAGTCTATGATGCTGTTAATAATATCCTCCCACCATGTCATTTCTTTCCGCTTTCGTTTTCGCTTTTGCCTCTGTTTTCTCTCTTTTCGCTCACAATTTCACTTTCACCACTATACCTCTTGAGTCCACTTCTACTTCTGTGACTTGTGATAATGCATCTGCTCTCTCAAAGAGGCGTTTCAATATCATCTCCTTTGTGAACACGACTTCCACTCCATCCTCTTTCACATTCACTTCCGCATCTGGCAGTTTTGATTTTATGCCTTGTGCGATGAAGTATAGGAGACCGTTCTTTTTCATATTTGCCATTCGGTTTTGCAAACTGTTCATCATACCGTTTGGAGACATGCACACCACCTCCCTCACACACTCTCACACACTCTCTCTCGCACTCTTCCTCTCACACACTCTCAACCACTCACACTTGGACGCTTCCGCCTTCAACTGAACAGTATAATTGCTGTCACTGAAAGATGTGCGAACCTCCAGGGGTCTTCTGCCATCCAATTCACAAATCTCAGGATTACAGACCACACATAAGAGAGCATCTGCCTGATTGTTCCAACGACGGTTGCGAAGACGCCTTTGACCTCATCAAGTGTTGATTCCAGCACATTACCTGCGGGTGCTTCTACATTCACGCCTGTTCCGTGAATTTGCACCATCTCACTATCACCTCCATTTCAGAGAGATGGAGCAAGCGGAAGGAGAAGGGAGAGGAGAAGGGAGGGGAGAGAAGAGAGAAGGGAAAAAATACAAATGCTTGCACATGTTTGCTTTCGTTTTCACCTATTCTCTGACTGTTTGCCTTCTCTCTTGTTCTCTCGCTTACATGCTCTTACACTCTCACTGCGGTGAAGCCTTTTGCCTCCAATACTGCATTTACGACGTTTCTTATTGCTGGCTCTAACAAGTCACCATACTTATTGACAAACGATGCCACGACTGCTTCTGCGATTACTCTTGCGGCGTCTTCTGATGTTATACCGTTGAGTTGCTTATACAATTTGTAGCCGACGGAGCGGAGCATTCCGTGCAGACCTGTTCCGACATCTGCGGGAATAGCTGGCTTAATGACATTGATATACAGTTCTTCATACGGAACGAAGCCCTCTGTGTGTCTGCGTTCTGCAATTGAACCGATATACTTTGCTTCGGGTGTTTCTGGGACTTGCTTTCCTTCTTGGAGACCGCCGACCTTTATGCCCAGCAATTTTGAGTCAGCCTTTTTTGGCATTAATCATATCACCTCCTCTCTGGCGGTTGCCGTTCTGCTATCAGAACGGTATCAGTGCTCTGAAGCTGGTGAAGAGGCTGCGTCCATACCTGACGACTGCTCCGATAATCATTCCTGTGACCACTAACAATGCTATTGTTTCTGCGTTATCTGCAATCGCTGTCATGATAGTTGTTAGCACTGACACCACTGCGTCTATAAGTGTTCCAATCATATAAGAGATGTCAGCCATCTTCTTGCATCACCTCCTTTCCTTCTTACTTTTTCACCTCCTCTTTCCTCTGCTTCTCTCACTTTTGTGAGCGGTTTTGTGAGTGAGGCGTTTGTGTTAAAACGCCCACTCGTGACCGCTCACTCTACAAGTTTGTGTTTCTCAATTTAAATATTGAGGTTGCATTTTCTTATGTTTTGAGGTGATCACGCTTTGAAAGTTGTGGTGATATAAACCGC
>Ga0190316_1000318_pt1 | contig 13922 bp, 8 predicted proteins | sample 48701112_MG_FD_161663 | JGI IMG/M metagenome (GOLD analysis project Ga0190316, IMG submission 161663) | Hydrothermal vent sediment bacterial communities from Southern Trench, Guaymas Basin, Mexico - 4870-11-1-2_MG | ecosystem: Environmental > Aquatic > Marine > Hydrothermal vents > Sediment ... | reverse complement strand
GATAACGAGGGAAGGAATAAATCAGGGGATGGAAAATCCTGGAGAGATTGACCTTAAAAAGGTTTATTCCCAGCAGGCAAGGAGGATACTGGATAGGCTTGTTGGGTACAAGGTCAGTCCTATACTATGGAAGATTATAAAGAGGGGGTTGAGTGCAGGCAGGGTTCAGAGCGTTGTTCTCAGACTTATATGTGAGAGGGAAGAGGAGATTGAGAAATTCGTACCAGAGGATTACTACATCATTACAGGTATATTTAATGGCAGGGGTAAGTTTAAGGCGAAACTCACGAAGATAGATGGGAAGAAATTCAGAATAACACAGGAAGATGAACTGAATAAGATACTGGAGGAGATTAGAGAACAGAATTTCACTGTTTCTACATATACAAAGAGCAGGAAAAGACAGAAGCCACCACCTCCATTGATAACCAGTACATTGCAGAGGGAGGCCTCAAGCAAGTTTGGTTTTTCCACAAAGAAAACAATGGTGATTGCACAGCAGTTGTATGAGGGTGTGGATACTCCTGTGGGAAGAAAGGGTATTATCACTTACATGAGGACGGATACGCCAAGATTATCTGGAAGGGCAATAGATGAGTTCCGCAGGTTTATAAAAGATGAGTTTGGAAGTAATTTTCTTCCTGATAAGCCAAACATATTCGCATCAAAAAAACAGGCTCAGGGTGCACACGAGGCAATAAGACCAACGGATATAAATCTTCCACCAGAGGCACTTGGTCAATTTCTCACAAAAGACCAGATGAAGTTATATACCCTTATCTGGAACAGGGCTATTGCAAGCCAGATGAAGAATGGAGAATGGGAAGAGGTGAAGATAGGTATTGAGGGTGGAAGGTTTTTGTTTGAGGCCTCGTCCAGAGAGTTACTGTTTCCAGGATTCCTGAAACTCCTCGGCATTCCAAAGGATGGTGAAGAGATACCTGAATATAGAGAGGGTGAAACTGTATCACTTGTGTCCCTTGAGCACGAGAAAAAGACAACCCAGCCTCCTCCAAGATACACTGAAGGGACAATGGTGAAGAAGATGGAGGAAGAGGGAATAGGAAGACCAAGTACATACGCACCAACAATAAGCCTTTTGATTGAACGGGGATATGTGAGGAAAGAAGGAAAGTTCCTTGTTCCAGAGGAGCTGGGCAGGATTGTGAATTCAATCCTTGTGAAACACTTTCCTGAACTCTTTAATGTTGAGTTTACATCACACATGGAGGAAGATCTTGACCTTATAGAATCAGGCGAAAAGACATGGGTTGAGGTTCTTGAGGAATTTTACAGACCGTTCATTGAGAAGGTGAATGCAATTAATGAAAAAAGCGATGAGATAAAGGATGAACTTGTTGAGGTCACGGATATAAAGTGTGAGGTTTGTGGAAGACCCATGGTTGTGAAGTGGGGGAGGTATGGTAAATTCCTTGCCTGTTCTGGCTGGCCTGAGTGTAAAAATACAAAACCATTACCTGAGGATGAGGAAAAAATTGATAAAAAATGCCCAAAGTGTGGAGCAGATCTTATAGTGAGGCATGGAAGGTATGGTAAATTTATTGCATGTTCAAGGTATCCTGAGTGTGATTACACTGAGCCGTACACAACAGGAATTAAGTGCCCTGAGTGTGATGGTGAACTCATTGAGAGGAGGAGCAAGAAGGGTAAAATCTACTATGCATGTTCCAATAAGGATTGTAATATTGTTTACTGGAATAAACCCGTTCCAGTGAAGTGTGAGAAGTGTGGTAACCCTTTTATGCTGGAGAAAAAGTCAAGGGGAAAGATTTATTATCAGTGCCCCAGATGCGGACATACTAATAGGGACGGAGGATAAATTTATAAAATTTTCAACCTTCGTTCCTGGATGATCCCGGATGAGGTCTTGACAAAATTAGAATAAAATTTTATGATTGAAGAACGATAAAAAATGCTCAAATTAAGAGCGTATAAAATCAAACTATTAACACTGGAGGGATTATGAACAGGGTTTCAGTAAGGGTGGTGTTTTGTTCTTTCCTTATTCTGAGTGCCAAGGATATTGCAGAACCGTTCGTGGAACCTGTAAGCCATTATGAAAAAGCTGGGAATTTCAAAGGCGATTCCCTCAATGTGAGATTTGTGGGCAACTGGCCTTTTGGTCCGTCTTTTGCAGTAACATATGATTCTGTAAAAAGTCTTGTATTTTGTGGCTCTGGTGGTGGTGTATATATCCTGGATGTATCAGACCCTTCTTCGCCTGTTAAGGTATCAGAGGGAATCCATACCAGAGGTTTTGTGCGTAGTTTATTCTATGATAATACGTTAGAGAGACTTTATATTGCAGATGGTGTTGCTGGGCTTGAGATATGGAGTGTATCCATACCTGCATCACCTTTAAAATTAGGCTCTTATGATACACCTGATCGAGCTCGGGATGTTGCAGTCTCAGGTTCATATGCATATGTTGCAGATAGGGATTCTGGGCTTCGTGTAATAGATATATCCGACCCATCAAATCCTGTGGAGGTAGGTTATTATGATACACCTGGTTATGCTTATGGTGTTGCAGTGGCAGGTTCATATGCATATGTCGCAGATGGGGATTCCGGGTTTCGTGTAATAGATATATCAAATCCATCAAATCCTGTAGAAGTAAGCTGTTACAAAACACCTTACGCTTTGGATGTTGCAGTGGCAGACTCATATGCATATGTTGCAGATATGGGTAATAATAAGTTTCGTGTAATAGATATATCCGATCCATCAAATCCTGTGGAAGTAAGTTATTTTGAAACGCCCCCTATTATTTGGAATATTACATTATTGGGCTCCTATGCATATATTGCAGATGGTTGGTTCGGGTTTCTTTTGATAGATATATCCAATCCATTAAATCCAACTCCAGTAGGTTATTATGACACACCCGGTCATGTTTATGGTGTTGCAGCGGCAGACTCGTATGCATATGTTGCAGATGACTTTGATGGGCTCTGTATAATAGACATATCCAACCCATCAAATCCTACGGAAGTGTATCATTATGATACACCTGGTAATGCTTATGGTGTTGCAGTGGCAGATTCATATGCCTATGTTGCAGATGACTCTTCTGGGCTTCGCATAATAGATATATCCAATCCATCAAATCCTATTGAGGTAGGTTATTATGATACACCTGGTTGGGCTCATGGTGTTGCAGTCTCAGGTGCATATGCATATGTTGCAGATAGAGATTCTGGGCTTCGTATAATAGATATATCTGACCCATCAAATCCTACTGAGGTAGGATATTATGATACACCTGGTTGGGCTTTGGATGTTGCAGTAGAGAGTTCTTATGCATATGTTGCAGATAGGGATTCTGGGCTTCGTGTAGTAGATATATCCAATCCATCAAACCCTGTTGAGGTAGGGTATTATGATACACCCGGTCGTGCTTTGGATGTTGATTTGGCAGGTTCATATGCATATATTGCAGATGACCTTGCTGGGCTTCGTATAATAGATATATCCAATCCATCAAATCCTTTTGAGGTAGGGAATTATGATACACCTGGTTATGCTCATGGTGTTGCAGTGGCAGATTCATATGCCTATGTGGCTGATGGGGAGGCTGGGCTTCGTATAATAGATATATCCAATCCATCAAATCCTGTGGGGGTGGGCTCTTATAATACACCCGGTGTTGCTTTGAATGTTACGGTGGCAGGCTCATATGCATATGTTGCAGATAATGGTTTGGGATTTTGTGTGATAGATATATCCAATCCATCAAATCCTATTGAGGTAGGATATTATGATACACCTGGTTCTGATGAATGTATTGCGGTGGCAGGCCCATATGTATATGTTGCAGCTAAGACTGCTGGTCTTCAGATTTATGAAAATCTGCTACTTGGGATTGATGAATCCCCTAATAAAATTACTCTTCCCATCCGACTTTTACAGAATTCAGTATCAGGGAATTACATTGAACTTGAATTGAGTATAAAACAACGAGATGGGTGGGAGATAGGTCTCTATAATCTTCTTGGGCAAAAGGTGAAGACCTTTCCCATAAGGGGTTTATCTCCTGGAAAGTATAGGATAAGATTGGAAACAAGAGGGCTAATAGGTGGAGTGTATTTTCTGAGATTGCAAGGGAAAGAAAATCAACAATCCATCAGGCTCACAATTATAAAATGAGTATATAAAAGAATAGTTCAATTCAGATGTATATCACTCTCTCGGGGGAGGGAGTCGGAAATTTTGAAATTCCCTGATGGGAGAGATAAGAGATAAAGGATATAAAAATGTTTCAGTGCTTGTGCATTGCCATGTAAGTATCAGTCTGGTCTGAAGGAAAAGGGAGAATACAAAGAGAAATATAACTGGTTTTTCCCCATGTTATCATTTTTTTCATTATATGCTTGACTGAATCCTATATGGGTTTAATATCAGGGAAAAAAGGAGGTTACATTGAGAAGGATAATTCCAGTGTTATTGTTCTTCACATGGGTGTTAACAGCCCACCGGATTGAATTATTTGATGGAAGAACCTTGGAGTCCCCCACCCTGAAAATAGAAGGAAACCAGATTGTTCTCCAGGATACAATAATCTCAAGAAATGATGTAAAGTCCATTGTTTTCTCAGAAGGAGAGGTTAAGGCAGAAAAAAAACAACTCCCTGAAGATGTTAAAAAGATTCTGCAGGAGGCTGGAGAGGCAAGGGAAAAATATGGTGATTATGAGGGTACCGTACTTATTGACGACGGGATTTACAACCTGCTCCCTGATGGAACAAGGTCTTACAGATACCATTTCGCAGGGCTCATCCTGAAGGATACACGAAGAAACTGGGGAACATTCGTAAGATACTTTGACGAGGATGCAGAGAGATTTAAGATAATTTCAGCAAGGGTGATTAAACCCGATGGCAGGATAATACCCCTTGACCTGAACAAAATCACGGTGACAAAACCAAGGCAGGGAATGGAATTCTTTGGTAAAGGAAAGATTGTTACATTCACCTTCCCATCCGTTGAGGTTGGGGACATTGTTGAGTATGAATATGCAGAGGAAATATTCAATCCATGGGACAGGAATGTCTTTAATCCGAACTGGTACTTTGGAAGTGATGACCCTGTTGCATTCTCCAGAATAAAGATAATCCTTCCTGAAGGGAAAAAACTTTATTACAAACTCTTTAATGCCCAGAATGTGAAGGTGGATTCAACTCAAACAGACTCAGGTATGATCTATACCTTCGTCAATCATGATGCAATCCCCCCTGTTGAAGAGATATACATGCCTCCCAAAGAGGAATATCTCCCGAGGCTCGTTGCAGGAATTATGAAAGACTGGGACTATCTTTTCAACTGGTATTCAAACTTTCAGAAAAACAGGATGATCGTCACGCCAGAAATAAAGACTCTTGCAGACAGTCTTACAAATGGAGCAACCACACATGAGGAAAAAACGGCAAGGCTCTATCACTGGGTTCAGCAGAACATCAGGTATATATCAATAAAGGGCTCTGCTTCAAGTGGTGTATCAGGACACAGAGCAGATGTTACACTGAAGAATGGGTATGGGGACTGCACTGACAAGGCAATCCTTTTTTCAACACTCCTGAAGGCCGTTGGTATAGAGTGTTATCCCGTTTATCTCCATACCAATGATGGACCTGACCTTGTTAAGGAGATACCTTCGTTCTGGGGAAACCATGCCATTGTTGAAGTATTCCCTGAAAATGGAACCCCCTATTTCCTTGACCCTGTATCCACCTATTCAAGATACCCATCCTTTGCATCAATGGACCATGGGATGCATGCAATCTGTGCAATGAAGAAGAGAATTGATTTTATAAAGGTTCCTCTCCCTGAAATGAACTTGAGAGACTATACCTATGAAATATTTATTACCCCTGATGGAACTGCTGATGTTTCATTCACTTCAAGATACACTGGTGATTATGAAGCGGGGATAAGGGCATACTGGATAAGGCTGAAGGAGAGGGAGAAGAAGATGACATTCGCAAGGATGGTGAGCGATGTTTCCCCTGATGCACAACTCCTTGAGTACAACCTTGAAAACCTTGAAGACATATCAAAACCCCTTATCATGCACATCCGTTACAGACTCCCCGATTTTCTTGAAAAGGCAGGGGACCTTTATATTCTGAAACTTCCCGAGATAGACAGAAGGTATACAAGAAGGGAACTTTCCCTTTCTGAGAGAAGGTATCCACTTGTATACATGACATCAGAGGAGATAAGACACACCTTTAAGATTATCCTCCCTGAAAATTGGAAGGTGGAGTATGTCCCTGAAAAAAGATTGGTGAAGTATCACGAGTATGAATATTCTGGATACTACCAGATTAAAGGTGATACACTTTTATTCAAAGACGACTTCAAAAGATGCGGAAGGAAGATTCCCGTTGAGCACTATAAAAAATACAGAAGATATATGAATGCCATGCTTAAATTTGTAAAAATGCCCGTTATTATTTCTACAGGAGGTGAGAAATGAAGAAATTACTCCTTATAGCAATAGCACTTATATCATCCTGTACAATGCCCTTTGTTAAGAAGGCACCACCTGCTTTCAATGATATGGTTTATCTCAAAAATGGAGAAGAGTATCACTGTGAGGTGACAGGAACAAAGGATACATTCCTTATCTTTATCACTGAAAAGGGTAAAACCTGCATTCCTCTGTCAAAAGTCCTCTCAGTTGACCTTGCAAGGAAAAGGAAGGGATATAACTGGAAATCAGTATCAGACATTACAGATAAAACCCTTCTTGAAGCCCTGAAGTTTCCACTGGCTGATTTCAAAGGTATGGGTTATGTAAACATCTATGTTGAAAAGAAACTGAAGATAAACAGGGATTCAACATATGTCTATACCGAAAGATACATAAGGGGTATCACAGATAAGCGTGGAAGGAGTGCAGGAAATATATCAAAACTGTACAGATGGAAAAACGAAAAACTTCAGATTGACTTTGCCAGGACAGTAACAGGTGATGGAAAGGTCATAAACCTAAGGGAGATCGCCATTGAAGATGCCTCCATATACTCAAGGTATCCAGAGCACGAGAACATGCATGAGAGAAAATTTGCAATGCCTGAGGTAAAACCCGGTAATATTCTTGATTGGGAGATAAGTATCAGGGGAAGTATAACAAAGGACAATCCCTTTGTGATGGATGAGTATATTGGTGACAATGGCCCAACCGCAGATGCATACTTTATTATTGAATTCCCCTCAGATTTTGATGTTGCATACTCCGTGTATGGTATGACAGAGCCAGAGGTGAAAAAGCACGGGAAGAACACAACCTATGTGTGGCATGTGAAAAGTATACCACCCCTTTTGAGGGAGATTATGTCTCCTCCGCCCGTTTATCTCTTCCCGAGGGTGGTTGCAGGGCTTAAATCCTCATGGAATGAGATTGTTGAAGAATACAAGGACCTCCTTTCTGCGAAAGGAACACTCTCACCAGACAGTGCATACAAACTGGTCTTAAAGTCAATTAAATACATAGATGTGCCATCTTCGGGCTCCAGTATCTTCCCCAGAAAGGCTGAAGAAATCCTAAAAACAAAGACAGGGAACTCACTTGAAAAGGCATATCTTCTCTACACACTTATTAATAAAGATAAACACCATGTTGAACTCATTCTCGTCCGCTCAAAGGAAAGGGGAATGATTTCTGTGAGCACCCCATCACTCCTCCAGTTTGATGGAGCGCTTGTGAAGTGCGATTCTGTATGGTATGACCCATCTTACGAGATTATTCCTCCTGGATATATAAGACCTGAATATCAGGGTGTTTATGCACTTTCGCTTTATTCTGGTGCAATTTTAAAAACCCCTCTACTTGAGCCTGAAAAGGAATCAGAGACGATCAGGAGAAGGGTAAAACTCTACAAAAATGGGGATGCATTTATCAAAGAGAGGTGGATATACAGGGGGAAGAAACTTCTGAGTATAAGAACATGGAAGTATCTACAGGAGGAAGAGAGGAGGAAACAGATTGAAAGTATGATAGGTAACCAATTCCCAAATGCAGAACTTAAAAGGTTCAGTATAGAACATCTCAATGACCTCTGCGATAGCATTGTGATTAACACAGAATATATGGTTGAAAAACTTGGTACAGTGGAGGGAAAATTCCTTCTGCTGAAAACCCCTGGTATATTATACAGCGCATACTATGTTGGTACGCCAGAAAGAAACTATCCCATATATTTGAAAACATCTGAACTTTCAAGGAATGAGATTGAAATTTTGCCACCAAAGGGATATCGTATACATGCATATCCTGAAAATATAAAGTACGATTCCCCTGTATCATCCTTTTATTCCACATACGACAGGATAAAAAGAAAACTCATTTATACAGATGAATATGTTGAGAAGACTGACTTTGTTCCTTCCACAAGGTATCAGGAATACAGGGAGTGTATAATGAATATGGCAAAGATACCTCAAAGATGGATTGTATTCAAAAAATAGGAGGTAGAAATGGCCATGCTTGAAATAACAATCATACCCCTCGGAACAGGGACAACATCCGCAAGCGAGTTCGTTGCCGGGGCATACAGGATAATCAGGGATTCTGGCCTGAAGTTTGAACTCACTCCAACTGCAACAGTGATTGAGGGGGATATTGACAGGCTATTTGAGATAGCAAGAAAGGTTCATGAGTCACCCTTCAATAAGGGGGTGAAGAGAGTTGTAACGGTTATCAAGATAGACGATAGAAGGGATAAAGAGATAACCATTGAAGGCAAGAAACAATCTGTATTAACGAAGGTTTGAGATGATTTTACTCATTGTTTTATTTCCATATGAAAGACCTCTTTCAGAGGTTCTTAATGCAATGGGGACAGATGTTCATGGACTTGGTTATGAGAAACTGGAGTGGAGCCTTTATACGAAGGATTACCTTCCCATTGTGAGAAGTTTTATGAAGAAACCCCTTTATGCCTATGAATGGGAGCAGGAGAAAAAGAGAGACTTAAAAAAAGGTGTAATAACTGCGTATGTATCATGTGCAGCAGACCAGGGTTATAAAATCAGAGTTTCAGGAGACAGACCCGACTTGAAAAGGGATATTGAAGAAATCAGGAGGATTTCCGATGAAATAAAGGATATATACAAACCAGTGGATGAAAAAAAGGTTGAAAGGATTTTATATGCCATCCAGAAAAAATTCACGGACGAGGATTCCTCCCAGCCATCTCCAGGTGATATTTGTAAAGAGTTCGGGTTCACATCTGATACAACAATAAAAACACCCACGGATACGCTCCTCAAATGGTTCAGGTCTCTAAATATTGGTAAACTTTACTCACTGAACGCACAACTTACCTCCCTTGTTTATAATCTTTCAAGAAAACTCCTGAAAAATCCACCTGATACATCATTCATATTTGATACTCCATCTGGCAGGATTTCTGTTGGTGGTCATGGAAACAATGTATATGAAGGAAACTACCTTCTGATTATAGACACAGATGGGGATGACATTTACAGATTGAAGGGCGCTGTCCTCCATAAAACAACCCCTGTCCAGATTATCATAGACCTTGATGGGAGTGATACTTATTGTGATAATGGGTATGTGGGACCAGGTGGAGCTGTTTGCGGAACAGGGATTATATTTGACCTTGAAGGAAATGATAACTACTTCTCCCATCATATCTCAATTGGAGCAGGGTTCATGGGAACGGGCCTTGTTTTTGATTCAACGGGTAATGACAACTTCAGGGCCGGGATTATGTGCTGCGGGGCAGGGTTTATGGGAACAGGAATCCTATATGACAGGTCAGGGAGTGACATCTATTCTGGATTCCTCTTCTCTGAAGGGTTTGCAGGTGTCTATGGAGAGGGTGTGCTTTACGATGGAGAGGGTAATGATGTTTATTATGCTGGTGGGTTCTATCTACATAAGCCCCTGCTTCCAGAAACCTACCAGTCACTTTCCCAGGGATTCAGTATTGGTGAAAGACCTGACTTTGGTGGTGGTATTGGACTATTATACGATGTTTCTGGTAATGACTCTTACTATGCTGGAACCTATGCTCAGGGGACATCCTACTGGTTCTCCGCGGGATTCCTCTTTGATGACTCTGGTGAAGACTATTACAATGCAACAGAGTATGCACAGGGAGCCGGCATCCATCTATCATTCGGTTATCTTCACGACCTTGCAGGTAATGACCACTATTTCTCAAGGCATGGGCCATCACAGGGTGAAGGTCACGACTTTGCAGTGGGCATCCTGATAGACAGTGCAGGATATGACTGGTATACAGTCTCTGGTGGACTGGGGATCGGGCTCACCAACTCAATAGGTATTTTCATTGATGGTGAAGGGAATGATGTTTACAATATAACAGAAAAAAGAGGAGGAACTCCCTTTGGAATAGGTGATGTGAATAAAGCAAGGGGCTTTACAGGGATTGGAATATTCCTTGACCTTGGGGGTAAAGATATTTATCCATCTGAAAGATATGGAGATGATAAAACATGGGCAAGGAGTATCTATGGTATGGGAATGGACAGAAACAGTCAAGAGGTCGTTCCAGAATATGAACAACTACCCGTTCCAGAACTATCAAAGATGGATATCAGGGAGTTATTTGAACTTGCATCAGAATGGGGAGTTGGTGAAAATAAAGACAGGGTGAAAAAGGCAAGGGACGAACTTGCGAGGAGGGGGAAGGAGAGCCTTGACTACATATTCATGGAAAAGATCGGGACAAAAAGTGGTCTTGAAATGAGGGCTATAAGGGCTGTATTAAAGGAAAACAGGGCAAAGGCAAGGGACTACCTCTTGAAGGCATTGAAGGATACCTCATGGATAGTGAGAAGGAATGCGTGCAGTTTTATTGCGGATATAGAACTGGATGATGCTGAGGACAGTCTCATCAGGTTTATGGGAAACCCAGAGAACAGAAAAATTATAAGGAGTTTCATCTACGCACTTGGTAGATTGGAATCAGAGAAGGCAAGGGAAAAGATTGAAAAGTATCTTGGAGAAAGAAAAGAGGATGTGCGAATAACATCCATTGAAGCACTGAAAAACATTGGTGATACCCTATCCATACCATCCCTGATTCCACTATTGAATGATAGATTCACCACTGTCCGTTCTGCATGTATTGATGCACTTTACAAATTTGGGGCAGATATCACAGAATGGGTGGAAAGTAAATGGAGGGACTATCCACTCATCCTTTATGTTGGTGGAAAGGTTGCTGGGGAAAACACGGGAGAAAAGGTGGACAGGATAAAGAATGTCCTTTTCACAGCACTGGACAGCAAGGATGATTACACAAGATACATGGCGGTCCTGGGACTCTCTGAGATAAAAGACAGTGCAGTGAAGACCACGTTCCAGTTAAGGGTATGGAAGGAAAAACAACCAGTTATAAGGGATGTAATGAAAAGATACCTTGGATTATGAGGGAAACTGAAAGAATCCTTGTTGAAGTCCTTAAACTGCTGGCAGAAACTGTTGATGCAAAGGATCATTATACGAAAGGCCATTCAGAAAGGGTGAAGGGGTATGCAACAGTGATTGGTCAGGAGTTAGGTTTAAGTGAAAAAGAAGTTAAGTTATTAGCCATCAGTGCTGAATTACACGATATTGGAAAGGCGAAGGTCATTGATGAGATTCTAAAAAAGCCTTCGCATCTGAACCATGAAGAAACACTTGAGATATACAGACACCCAATATATTCATTTGAGATTACAAAAGACCTACCAGGGTTTGAAGAGGTGGCGAATATATTACTTTACCATCACGAGTACTTTAATGGGAGTGGTTATCCATTTGGCCTTTCAGGGGAGAAAATTCCAATGCTCTCACGAATAATTACTGTTGCAGATGTCTTTGATGCAATGACATCAAAAAGGGTTTATAGAAAGAGAAGATATTCGGATAAAGAGGCTCTAAATTACTTAAAGAATAACGGTGGAAAATTGTTTGATCCAAGAGTTGTTAGGGCACTCCTTTCTGCTTACGAAGATGGTCTTATTTTCATGGAAAGGGGAAATTATTATTATAACCATAACCTTTATCCATGGGCCTTGAAGCATTATCGCGAGGCATTGAAAGCGATTAAAGATGAAAAAAGGATTTATGAGGTGAAATTGAAAATAGCAGAGATATACAACAGGCAAAGAAATTTTGACACAGCCATAAAAATTCTCATGGATGGGCTTAAAAGTAATAATCCATATATTGGTATTTACCACCTTGAACTTTCAAATACCTATTATTACATGGATGAGTTAAACAAAATGAAAAAATATGTGGAAAAAGCACTCAAAGAAAACCTGTCTTTCACACAAAAAATCAGGGCATTGAGACACCTCATAATCTACTATCACAGAAAGGGAAATCCTGAGAAATCACTTGAGTTGTACAGGAAAATTGAGCTCATGATAGACAGATACTACAAAGAAATAAGGGGAGAAAAATTCAATATATACGATATTCCAGAGCAAATTAAAATAAGAACCGAGATTGACATTGAGAAGTCCAGACTATACGACATTGTCGGAAGGGTGATGAGAGACCTGGGTTTTCTGAACGAAGGGATTAACCTTTTTGAGAAAAGTATAGAAATAAAAACTCTATTGGGCGATTTTATTGGTAAATCTATAAGTCTGAGTGGAATTGGTGAGACCTATTTATTACTGGAAGATTATGAAACTGCATATGCAGTGACCCTGGAATCCCTTTCCCTATCAAAAATGATAAATAATAATCTGGGTATTTACCTTTCACATCTTAAACTCCTGGAGATTGCATCCCTGATGGGTGACTTCAAAACCGCAGAAAAACATCTTAAATTCCTCACTATGTATAGGAAAAACATTTTTATGCCCGATGGAGAACAGAGATTCAAACTATCAAAGGGTGTGTATTTCTTCTCAAAGGGTGATTATAGAAAAGCCGAAACACTGTTTAAACTCGTTGAAAAGGAATCAAAAAATAAATATAGAAAAAACCTTGCAAGATTATACCTTGCAAGGATGTGTAAAAATAATGGGGATAAGAAAAACGCAAAAATATACTACAAGGAATGTATTAAGATGCTTAAACACTTCCGCATACAGTACCTTCTAAAATCCATAGAGGAAGAGCTCAGCAGAGTATAGGGACTAAAACCCTATCCCTATATAAGCCCTTCCATTGTAGAACCATTCGTTGTCATCCTCTTTCCCGAATTTGTCCCTGTCTGCATTTGTCAGATACATAGCACCACCAGAAACACCGAGAAAGAACCTGCCCATCCTGTAAATCAAGCCCAGATTTCCCCCAACCCCAGGGCAATAACCTTTAACATCTGTGGTATCAACCTGGTTTGGTGGTATGAATGTGATAATCTGAACACGTTCTCCATTATGTTCCAGACCCCACTTAAATATTCCACCCTCCAGCCTGCCTGAGAGTGTAATAAAACTGACAGGATGAAAATCATACCTGTAAAAAAGATATGCCCCATTCATTGTGAATGTTGTATCCCTGTAATCGGCACTCAATCCCCTGTATCCAATCCCCGCATAGATGTCCACAGCAGGATTAACTCCAATATCCATGAAGTATCCAGTACCTGTTCCCCTTCCAACATCATCACCCTTGAGAACAATATAATCACCTCCACCAGATATATAGAATGCCATAAGTATAAACATTTTCACCTCCTTTCCTCAACACATTCAATATCCTGTATGATGATACACACACCCTCATCCCTGTATTTATCAGCAAATTCCCTGATGCTTTTAACCAGTTTTTTAACCTTCTTCTCCTCTGAGGGTATCTCATAAATCACAAAGTATCCCGGCCATATATGGGTATCCTCCATTGGTTCAAGCCCCTTCAACTTCCCGAGAGCCTTTGGAATCTTTATGTATTCATCCACA
>Ga0190316_1000317_pt1 | contig 13923 bp, 11 predicted proteins | sample 48701112_MG_FD_161663 | JGI IMG/M metagenome (GOLD analysis project Ga0190316, IMG submission 161663) | Hydrothermal vent sediment bacterial communities from Southern Trench, Guaymas Basin, Mexico - 4870-11-1-2_MG | ecosystem: Environmental > Aquatic > Marine > Hydrothermal vents > Sediment ... | reverse complement strand
TACAACCGTGAGAGATAATATATGCAGCCTAGAAGATGCTAAGGTCATAGTTTTATGCGGAGCCTACCTGCATGATATTGGAAATGCCATTCACCGCACGGCCCATCATATACATGGCTGCATCATCGCGGATTCCATCCTAAATAGACTATTCAGCGAGGCTTACCAAGTAGATCAAGAATTAGCCCTAAGATTGAAATCTGAGATCCTACACTGCATCTTCTCTCATGATGAAAATGTTAAGTGTCTCAGCATGGAGGCTGGCTGCGTAAAAGTGGCCGATGGAACAGACATGGCCGAGGGAAGAGCAAGGATCCCCTATAAGATGGGCGGTGTGAATATACACTCGTTATCAGCACTTGCAATCCGGAAGGTTGAGATAATAGAGGGGAATGATCGTCCCGTAAGGATCGTCGTGAACATGGACAATCCTGCAGGTATCTTCCAAGTGGAAAGGGTTTTGGAGAGAAAGATCTCCTCATCCGGCATTGAGGAGATGATCGAAGTAGTGGCGCTTCAAAATGGGAAGGAAATAAAGTCCATACCAGACAGGGATCCATCCCGGAGAACATATAGATGAACTTGATGGTTAATAAACTTTATAAGAAAAACAGGGGCAAGATCCAATTAGTGGTTTGGAGGCTAATTCTCGGCTAGGATTAGCATGAAGATCTGCATATTAACTTGGGAGTTTCCTCCTAGAATTGTCGGAGGGATCGCTAGGCACTGTTTAGGATTATCAAAGGCTCTGACCAGACATGGCCATAATGTGCATGTTATAACACTAGAGTTTCCGGGAGCCCCGCTATTCGAGGATGTAGAAGGAGTTAAAGTTCACCGCGTGCTGATAGAACTTGGCCATCCAAACTTCATAACTTGGACATTAATCTTCAACCACTTCATGGAGAAGAAAGTTGCCACTTTAGGCAGAGAGGTGAATTTTGACGTTATACATGTACACGATTGGTTGACAGCTATGGCAGGCATAGCATCCAAACATTTCATAAATAAACCTTTAATCGCGACTGTTCACAGCACGGAGATAGGCCGTTCCCAAGGACTTCACAATCCCGACTCATTCCTCATCGACGGGATTGAATGGTGGATGACATACGAGGCCAAGCAGGTCATTGTATGCAGTAACTCCGTCAAGTCGGAGCTCGAGAATCACTTCCATCTTCCGCCTGAGAAGATAACGGTTATTCCAAACGGCGTCGACATATTCAATTTCGACTTAAATGTTAATCGTGAAGATGTTAAGAGGCGTTATGGAATCAGACCAGATGAAAGGATTATCCTCTTCGTTGGAAGACTCGTCCCTCAGAAGGGAGTGGACACGCTGATTAGGGCTGTCCCACACATAATAAGGCAGCACAGGGACGTGAGGATATTGATAAGCGGAGATGGATGGTCAAAGGGCTACTTGGAGGAACTTGCAAGATCAACAGGATTTAGAGAATACATAAAATTTTTGGGCTTCATTCCAGACTCTGAACTTGCAAAACTCATGGCGAGCGCTAATGTCCTAGTAATTCCATCGATCTATGAGCCTTTCGGCATAGTAGCCCTTGAGGGAATGGCTGCTGGAGTTCCCGTAGTCGCAACGAACGTTGGAGGGCTAGCGGAGATCATTGAGCATGACCGCACAGGAGTTCTCGTTTATCCCGGAAATCCTGAATCCATAGCCTGGGGAGTAAACAGAGTCTTATCTGACCGTGAATACTCAAATTGGCTTGTGCAAAATGCCAGGAGAAAAGTTCAAGAGGCATATAGCTGGGACGCCATTGCAGAAAGGACACTCCGAATATATGAGAAAGCTTGTGTAGGATAAACATGAAATATCTATCATCCCTTCGTGTTCTTCTCTAACTCTTTTATCCTTCTACCAATTATATATAATAGTCTGCGACGCAACGCATTTCCATCCTTAATATCACTGATCTTAGAGATCTCATCCGCTAGCTCGGGGTAGCCTATGACCTGAAGAATCCACCGTTCAAAATCTCCTCTGGCCATGTGAAACCTAATCGATTCCTCTCTTATAGTCCTTAATATAGAGTAGAAATCATGGAGGCTATATGCAGTTAGCCCCGTAGGCTTTGAAAAGTCAACATAGAAAGCAAAGCCATTCTCAGGTGAGACCCTCCTGAGTATGAGCTTATGGCGAAATTCGGGCTTTTCAGACTTGAGGTAAAGCCTAGACTGGAAGTCTGATAATATCCTAATAAAGACAACGAATGCCTCTACCGGACTGAAATACGGATTAAATGTGCTGTGAACATCGCCTGAACCTCCACCCTTAGTGCACATATAATAGAAATGATCGCTCGTCTGAAGGTAACGCCAGATCCTAATGAAATCGTCATCTCCAATTGCTTTTATGAGAGGCTCCATCTCCCTTAGAAGGTTGAATGAGGCATTCTGCATCGTATTTCCAAGCCATGCACTTAAATCCCGCTCTAGATCAGCCCATGATACAGTCTCATCTTCAGATACATCTATGACATCTACTGGGCGATGCCGCCTGATTACCTCACTGGGGGTAGAAAAGGATAGATTACTCCACCTTAGGATCTCCCTTGGAAGCCACTCTAGGAAATCAAATATTCCGCTTTCACGTCGATAGTGCTCCCCGAAAGTCTCGTAATCTATGAATATGACTATTACATCTCCCGGCGTGGATGCAAGCCAGCATGCATACTTATCCGCTGTTAGGGGCCATTCATTCCATTCTCGAGATGAGAAACGAAAGCCTATATCATCTGAAAGCCTATAATTTCTGAGTAGCAAGCGGATCCTTGAATCCTTCGCCCTATAAATGTAATTCGGCCTCCTACATCCTAAAATCCTCTCAGATCCTTCGGTAACCACCGCCTCGAAGCCCAACTTCTCAGCCGTTTTCGCTATCCTATCGTTATAGATGCACTCTGTATTCTCGAAGACGCGTGGCTCAAAATTAAAGATTTCCTTAATGGCCTTTCGATGCATCCTTATTTGCTCAATAAACTCCGCATTCGAGATGAAACTCGAAAGAGAATGATAATATGTTTGGCACAGAAGCTCGCAGCATCCCGACTTGACGATCTCCTTAAAAGATTCTAAGACTTCGGGATGCCACATCTTACATTGCTCAAGAAAAATCCCGGAGATACTAAAGGAAACCTTAAACTTTCTATTCCTGTCCCTAAATTCTTCGATTAGATTCAATAAGACTTTGTTTGCGGGTAGATAGCACTCTCTTGATATGCGATCAAAGATCCTCCTATTTAGATCCGGATCAAAATATAACTCGAAGAGATCCTCAGATCTACTTGGAGAAGAGAGTAATTCTCTCGAGAACCTGCGATTAAGCCTGAATGGCTGATGAACCTCAAATATCAAGCATATATCAGTCATATTTTAGGCCTCATCCAAGTGAAGATCTACACCAATTTATTCCCTTTGTAGACTCTTATTATAAAATTCCATTTCATGCGGAGGTCTGATGAAGAGGATATCCTCGATGTATGCTCTGAGAGGCTCAGCTACGCTCCAGGCTTGAGATATGCATCCTCTTGGATGATGAGGTGAATCACCATCGAATATCTCGCTTATTGTTCCAAGACCAGCCCTAAAAACCTCCACTTGAAAGAGAGGTTTAAGGAATCTTTCAAATGCGAATCTCCTCCAGTATGCCTCATGCTCATTAACCTTTAGGAAAGCCGTTATGAAGGGACCGAGCAGCCATGCCCATACCGTTCCATTATGATAGGCTCTATCGCGACTCGAGAATCCACCGCTGTAGACGCCCATGTATCTAGGATCATCAGGTGAGAGGGATCTTAAGCCATAGGGAGTTAATAGCCACTTCCATACGGCCTCCACTACACTTCTTGATTTAGATCGATCTTCTACTATTGGAAAGTCCAAATATACCGCGATTATCTGATTTGGACGGAGCGAGGCATCGCTTATACCCTCGCATATGACATCACAGAAGTATCCGCCATTCCTGTACCAGAATTTCTCATTAAAGCTCCTCTTTGCACGTAGAGCCAATACGCGATAATCTTCCGATTGACTATGAGAGCCAAACTTGTATGAGAGAATCTCCATCACCTTTAAGGAGTTATACCATAATGCCTGAATCTCAACAGCTTTTCCTTCTCTCGGAGTCACGGGGAAAGAGTTTACGGCAGCATCCATCCATGTAAGTCTCGGCCCATGAAAAATAAGGCCATCACTATCCATTTTAATATTAAGCGGCGTCCTACCCTCTATGTGGCGTTCAATCACATCTTGCATTAGATCCCAAAGATGCCTATACACAAATCGATAATTACCCGTATATCTGATATATTGAAGAACGGCATTAAAAAACCAAAGGGAAGTATCGACTGAATAATATTCCGGTGAGCCGCTCGTCTTATCTGGAAAGCGGCTTGGAAGCAGGCCGTTCTCAGAGTATTCGACGAAGGTCAGGAGGATCTCCTCGGCGTCAGAGAATCTCCTAGTAGCCAATGTCAATCCGGGAAGGGAGATAAGCGTATCTCGCCCCCAATCTTCAAACCAGTGATAACCGGCAATTATCGACTTCCGTTCTAATCCCCTCCTTAAAACAATGAATGAATCGACTGAAAGAATGAGCCAGCTAAGCCAGTCACGACGTTTCACGCCAGTCCTAGAATAGAAAGCTCTAAGCAGATCTTCTCTCCGACTTCTTTCCTTAGCATACGAGACTTCCAGGCGATCCCTTTCTCCGAATCTAGAAAGGAATGAGATGACTTCTTCTCTTTTTATTCCTCCGACTCCCAATAGGTATATAAGAGCTCTACTCTTCGGTTTTAGGTTTATTCTGAACATGCCCTTTTGCAGACAATCGTTAATGCAGCTTTCACCCCGCATATCATCATTCTTAAAGTATATCCGCTCGATCCATACGTCCTCTCCACTTAAATAGACGCCATTGGTTAATGACAGAGCCAAGAATGCCTTTTTAGGCGAAAACTCCATGAGAATCCCGTTTGAAATTGCCTCTGTGGAAACGTGGAAGTCGCCCTTTCTAGTAGTCTCATAAAAATGGCGCATATCTAATAGGGGATATAATTGAAGCGTCGCATCTTCGTCGAGATAGTTGAGGATATTATAGCGTAGAATCACTGCATTTTCATAGTGAGGCATGAAGATCTCCTTTTTTAAGTAGACTTCATGGACTTGATAGTAGAAGCTCGGGAACGGATTCATTGCAAATCCCTTGAGATTGCGATATCCCTCAGGATAAATAGTTTCTCTGAATTGATTTGAACCTAAAGGATAGGCATCTCCACCTATGAGTATCTCCTCATCGATCTTAGACAGAAATAGATGCCTATTCGTGGGTGGATTAAGCGGTATAAAAAGCAAACCATGAAATTTTCTTGTGTTCACGCCGATTATTGTTGAAGAAGAGTATCCTCCAAGACCATTAGTTAGGATCCACTCGAATCTTATTGCATCATCAAATTTAGAAGTTACTTCTGAACTGAAATATATGCAGGGAAGACTACAGTTCAAGATCCATCCACTTAAAGTTAAAGACTAATATAGCATTCAAAATTTATGGATTTAACTGTAGGTGCTCAATACCTTCCTCATGCCTTCAACGGTCACATAATATCTCCTTACATTTCCGCTAAAACAGAAATCAACGTATCTTTTACTCGATAATTTCAGGAGTTTCTCCCTTACTTCATGAGGACCAATTGCAGCCCATCTTGATATCTCCTCGATCGAGAGAGATCTCTCAGGAGAGATAGCCCCAATATTATGCAGAAGCGTTAGAAAGCGTATATCATCGGGTATTTCGTCGGTATTCGGCATCTTCATCAACGACCCATAGTTCAAAGCCATACCGATAATCTCAATTAAATTCCTTTTATAATATTATATTTTTTCTATTTAACAGTGGATTACCCCATTCTATGCTTATAGACCCACAATTCATAATCCCAATAAATCAGCGAATCCAATTAATTACTGAGAAGCCTTTAAATTACTGAACAGTCCTAAATGCTGGATGAGGAAAAATGGTGATCAATTTAAGAGTGGACTCTTATGAGGCTGGAGTGGGCGCAGTTGGCGGCTTAGCCACATTCCACAACAACCTATATCCCAGACTTGTAAATAGGGGTTTTGACGTCAAGACCTTCTCGATGCATTTTAGGCAGGACTTGCCAATTCGGGAGCATTATAAGGGGGTTATCATAAGAAGACCCTCTTCAGACATCGATTTGGATGTGGCCTATGCATGGACATATGATATCCTTCACCAATATGGAATAGATGTTAGCTATCTTTCTCCCTCAGAGATATATGCCGTTCCAAGATATTTCACAAATTTCGCCGTTGTCCCCTCCCCCTACAGAATGTCACTTGCAGACCTCTTCTCCCCTCATGATTGGATGTCATTTCTGAGAAGCGGACTCTTCGCTTGGCTCCATCCAGACTTAACCCAAGCGATATTCATACATTCAACGGAGCCGGGAAGGCAGGGAGGCCTTAAACACATGAACTTGAATGGAACATCTGAAAAACTCAGCCTTAAGGAGTTTGACCTTGGAGATAAGGGATATCCAGGGGCATTCTATGAAGGGCTTAGATTAATAAGAGACTTAGAGTTTCCATTAACATTTAAGATTCTGCGCAGGCTTCCATATTCAGCGCTATTTACTGTAAGCCAAATTCATCGGAAAGAGTATCTATTTGGCTTGAAGGCTCATGGAATGCGGTTTGGAGAGGTTGAGGATAGAGTCTTCGCAATATACCATGGTGTAGATACAAGGGAGTATAGGCCACTATCGAAAATCGAGAAGAAAGGCTTCAGAATAGGCTTCATTGGAAGATGCACAGCCGTTAAAGGCATGGATATAATACCGGATTTGGCTTCGATCCTCATTAAGAAGATACCGGACATAAAGTTCCACATAGTTACAAAGGCTGACCCACATAATCCGACATACCTAGACCTTGTAAGAAAGATCCATCAAATGAAACTTAACGATGTAATCTTCCTCGACAATACATTCTATACCGGAAACGAGAAGATCACGGTGATAAACTCTTGGGATCTACTCCTCGTTCCATCAAGATATGAACCGCAGGGACAGGTTGATCTAGAGGCAATGGCATGCGGAGTTATTCCAGCCGTGGGAATGGGAGGACTGCGTGAAAAGGTTGAAGATGGATTCAACGGCATATGGATAAACCCATACGATGTCCGAGAGACAGCCAAGAAGATCCTTCAGCTATACAAAGGTGAATATAAGGGTAGAAGAATGGAGGAAATAGCAGAAAATGCTAGGGAATCTACAATTAAGATTTGGGATTGGGAGAAAAGAGCAGATGCACACAAAGAGATATACTCCTATCTTCTAGATGGGCGCGTAGATGATATATCAAGCGACCTCAGCGATCTACTATTGCCTAGAGTCTCACAGATCTAGGAACCTTTATTACTTCCCAATCATTGGTATCTTGCAGATTAATTCTGTAGTTATTGAACATTTCATAGAAGGGATAAAGATGGGTGGAATGAGATTTAAATATGATGTGAATCCTGAATTTGTGATGAGGACAACGCCGGACGAGAAGGCGTTCTACTTCTTTTGGGATATTGGGAGATACACAGGCATATCCGCACGGAGCCTAGAAGAGTTCTATGAGAAGATAAGCACAGCACCCTCAAAATCCTTAGAGTTTCATTTTGTAAGAGGGGACTTCGAGAGGTGGGTGAGAGAAGTGCTTGGAGACTCTCACCTAGCGGATATGATAGGCTCTATCAACGGATCCCTTAAGGATAAAAAGTTGAGGGCCATGCTGAAGATGAAAATCCGCAGACGCATTAACCAGCTAAGGTCTCTCTTGAATGCGCAAAAATAGGTATTTAAAATGAAAGATGACTGACGGAGGGTGACGAGAGGATCATCCATGCCGAATAATGAGTTAAGAAAAGATTATATTCTAAACCGCTGGGTTGTAATAGCAACTCAAAGAAGACGGAGACCATCAGACTTTATTAGGACCAAAGGGGAGAAGAAACGATCTTCATGTCCATTTTGCCCTGGCAATGAGGATATGACACCACCTGCAATTCTAGTTTATCTTAGAGATAATGGAAGACTGATCATGGACAAAGATCACGAAGGATTTCGACATAGAAACTGGATGGTTAGATGCGTCCCAAACCTATATCCAGCCTTCACACATCCAATAGATGACAAGAGAAGGGTGAAGAATGTATTCTTTAAGTTCTTCCCCGCATATGGGCATCATGAAGTGATCATAGAGTCTCCGATACATAATGAACATCCAGGAACAGCGAGAATCAAACAATTAATTCTCGTGATAAACGCGTACATAGATAGATTCAAGGATCTTTCATCGAAAGAATACGTTAATTATGTTTCGATCTTTAGAAATCATGGATCTGAGGCTGGAGCGTCTCTCTCACATGCTCACACGCAGATTATTGCTACCCCAATATTGCCGAGAATACTGAGGGAAGAAATGGAAGGAGCTAAGAAGTATCTAAATGAGACTGGAAAATGCATATTCTGCGAGATTATTAGAAAAGAGAAAGAGAGCGCTCGCTTCATCTGGGAAAATAATAGCTTCATAGTCTTCGCTCCTTGGGCGAGCATGCATCCGTTCGAGTTCTGGATCTTCCCAAAGAGGCATCAATCAACAATATTAGATATGACGCAAAAGGAGATCAACGACTTGGCTATAACCATGAGAACTTGCTTTGGCGCGTTAAAGAGCCTATTGAGTGACCCACCATACAACTTCGCCTTCCACATGATCCCAAACGGATACTTCCATTGGCACATTGAAGTATATCCCAGATTGTCTATATGGGCGGGGTTTGAGAAGAGCACTGGCATCTATATAAATGTCTTTTCTCCAGAAGAAGCTTCCTTTAACTTAAGAAGAACGATCGCAAAAGAGGAGAATCAAATACATCAATGACGCTCTATTAGGAGCCTTTAATATCTTTTCGCAGACTCAGCATAATGGAAGAGCTAATATAATATATGAGACCTTTATAGAAGGTAAAGTTTGTTGAAAAGGTGCAGATTACATGGTATGGGTTAATTAAGATTTAGGATATCCCTATCATAGAAGAGGACAATTCGACCATGAAGAAGATAAGCGAAAGATTAAGGAACTATGAAATTCCATTAACCGCTCTAAAAGATGGAGAATCTGGAATAATCGTATCTATATCCGGTGGTGGGCATGGTAAAAGATGGGGATTTGAGAAGAGACTTGCAGATTTAGGTCTTACACCCGGCACAAGGATCATCGTTGTAAAGGCCGCCCCATTCCATGGACCAATAGAAGTTTTAGTGAGAGGATCAAGATTAGCCCTCGGCAGAGGAATATCTGATAGGATATTCGTAAAGAAGGAAGAGAGATGCAGAAGAAGTTAACAATAGCACTCGCCGGAAATGCTAACGTTGGAAAATCTGTAATATTCAATTATTTAACGGGACTTCACCAGCATATTGGAAATTGGCCTGGAAAGACCGTTGAAAGAGCCGAGGGAACCCTGCATTTTAAAGGTTATACGATAGATATTATTGATCTGCCGGGCATATATTCCTTCTCCGCCTATTCGCTAGAAGAATCTATCGCGAGGAGATACATTGTAACCGAAAAGCCGGATGTAGTAATAAATGTCATTGATGCTTCGGTTCTGGAGAGGAATCTATTTTTGACATTGCAGTTGATGGAACTTGAAACTCCGATGGTCATAGCGTTAAATCAGATGGATATGGCAAAGAAGAAGGGTATAGAGATTGATGTGAAGAAGTTAGAGGATCTCCTTGGAATACCAGTTGTTCCTACAATAGCGATCAAAGGGATTGGGATCTTTCAGCTCTTAGAGAAGGCCATAGAAGTAATTGAGAAAAGAGTCTCAGTGAGGCCATCTGAAATAAGATATGGAAAGGAGGTTGAGGAGAGGATCATCAGACTAGCTGAGGCTCTAAGGAACGTTCACTCGCCTTATCCTCCTCGATATTTAGCAATAAAGCTCCTTGAAGGGGATGAAGAGATCGAGAAGGAGATTAGTCGCGAAAACCCGAAAGTTGTGGCTCTTGCAAGAAGACTTGCAAGAGAACTTGAGGAGATACATGGACATGATCGTTCGACGATAATAACTTCTGAAAGATATATGGTTGCCAGCCGAATTGCTAATGATGTTCAAAAGATCACAACTCCGATGAAACCGTCCACGAGGGAGCTGCTACACTCAATAACAACACATAGGATCTTAGGATATCCAATAATGATATTCTCACTATTCTCGATGTTTTATCTCACATTTACCCTCGGAAATCTTTTGTCTGAAATACTAAGCGAGTATCTTTATGGGCTAGAGCCGCTACTTATAAGCCTATTAGGTAAGGGAATCATCGAGAGATTAATCTGGGGAGGGATAATCGAGGGGGTCATAGCTGGCGTAACGATAGCTATACCATACATCGCACCATTTTATCTCATACTTTACCTCCTAGAGGATTCGGGCTACATCAGCCGAATAGCATTCCTAATGGACAATATAATGCATAAGATGGGGCTGCACGGAAAAGCTTTCATTCCTCTCATGCTCGGATACGGCTGCAATGTTCCAGCATGCCTAGGATGCAGAATAATGGAGACAACAAGAGAAAGAATACTTGCAACATTCGTAACTACATTAGTTCCCTGCGCTGCTCGTTCGGTCATAATCTTCGGTTTAGTCGGAAGATTTCTCGGAATAGAGTGGGCACTATCACTCTATATACTCAACATAACTATCATCTTCGTCTTAGGAAGGCTTGCATTTAAGATTTTACCTGGAGAGCCTACTGCCCTGATAATGGAGATGCCAGATTATAGAGCTCCGCATCTTAAGACTGTCCTAAAGCAGACATGGTTTAGATTATTGGAGTTCATAAAGATAGCATTTCCATTAATTATTGCTGGAAGCTTTATGATAAAACTCGCCGAGCTCCTCGGCTTACTCAAAGTTATAGCGGATTTTCTCAGTCCAGTAACGACCTTGTGGCTGGGGCTTCCTGCAATAAGCGGCATAATGCTGATTTTCGGAGTTTTAAGAAAGGAACTCATGCTGATCATGCTCGCTGCGGCCTTCGGAACGACAGATTTCGCAAGCGTCCTGAATCCTGTTCAAATGTTAGTTTTCACGATAGTTGCGATGTTTTATATTCCCTGCATAGCAACAATAGCGGCTCTTGTGAGGGAGCTTGGATGGAAGTGGGCATTAATCATAACAACGGTTGAGATAATCTTCGCGATTATTCTTGGAGGAGTAGTGCATAGAATATTAGCGCCCCTCTTTGGCCTCACCAAATAGCTTATTAAAAGTTGGTGCTTCCCAATTTATGGGAAGGCGGCGGACTTGTTGAGGATCGAAAGGGAACAGAAGATCTGTGAGATTGGAGGTGTTAAGATCGGAGGTCAGCCTGGAGAGTTACCGACGGTTCTCATAGGGAGCCTGTTTCATGAGGGACACAAGATAGTTAAGGACCGACGGTTGGGGATCTTTGATAAGAAGAAGGCTGAACGATTGATTAGTATGCAGGATGAAATGTCAAATAAGACTGGAGTTCCATGCATGTTAGATATCGTTGCTGAATATCCCGAGGCGCTTATCAGATATATAGACTTTGTATCTGAAGTTACCGATGCGCCTTTTCTAATAAATGGTCCTAGAATGTCTGTTCGTGTAGCCGCCGCGAAGCATGCTGTGGAGGTAGGCTTAAAGGAGAGGTCAGTTTACAACTCGATAAACTACACTTTGAGCAAGGAGGAAATAGATGCCATTAAGGAGACAGGATTAGAGGCTGCGATCATACAAGCCTTTAATCCGAGGGATCCGCGTCCCAACGGGATGATCTCGCTTCTTGAGGGAGATTTTAAAGAGGAAGGCTTATTGAATAGAGCCTTTGAGGCTGGAATCAAGAAGCCATTACTCTTCATGCCGGTTCTTGATGTTCCGAGCATTGGATGGGCCGCTCATGGAATATACCTTGCGAAGAGAAAATTTGGGATGCCTACGGGAACCGCTCCAATTGGGGTTGTAGGAAGATGGTGTAAGACTAAAGACTTAGATGCGGAAATTAAAAAATTATATCGGGCTGGTGCGGCTGCAATCGTGCAGGTTATGAATGCGGACTTTATAATCTACGGCTCGGTGGCCAAAGCTAAAAGCATCTTCCCAGTATGCGCCATGGTCGATGCTATAATCGCCTACGCAGCTCAGAACTTCGAGGTAAAACCATTAATAAGGACTCATCCATTCTATAGGATCTTTCGCGGCTAAGACTTCGCATGGAAAAGACTTAATAGGAATATTTTCCTTCCTTATCTTTTAATACAGGAGATGATGAATAATGGCAAAGATCACTGCCAAATGCAAATTGTTAGAGAACGTCAGGACCATAGTGGATAACTCAAGAGCTCATTCCGTGGTCTGCGATTTGCCAGAGGCTTCTGGCGGTCAGGATACTGGACCAACTGCATTGGAGCTCGCGATCATGAGCTTGGCGGACTGTGCAGCCACCATATTTGCCGATGTAGCCAAAAAGAGCAATATTGAGCTTGCAAATCTTGAAGTGATAGCTGAGGCGGAGAAGGCTGAGGACTCGCCAATACTGAAAGGCGTAAAGTTGAAGGTTAAGGTTTCAGGGAAGGCTAGGGAGGCCCTCCTAAGGGCGGTTTGGAGAAGAACAGAGGCTAATTGTCCAGTGGTGGCAATATTCAAGAATCCAATTCCAGTAGAGGCCGAATTAGAGATAGAGACTGTAGATTAAACGCAAAATCCTCCCAATTTTTTAATTCTGCATGTCTTTTTGGAAGATCGATGTGTCAGGATTTACTGCATATGAAAATAGTCGGTACCCAAAATATTATATCAGAAAGGTTATTGTAATGGTGAATTTAGAGCTTAAAGTGGTTTGAGATGCCGAAACATAAAGGTTACGTGGAGAAACTTATGTCGGAGATTAGGAGTTTATGTGAAAAACGTAAGGCCGTTATCCTGGCGCATAATTATGAGTCTCCCGAGGTTCAAGAAGTTGCAGATTATGTTGGGGATAGCCTCGAACTTGCTAGAAGCGCCCTAAAGACAGATGCTGAGGTAATAGTTTTTGCCGGAGTCTCATTTATGGCCGAAGTAGCGGCAATATTAAATGAGGATAAGATAGTATTACATCCAGTTAAGGAAGCCGGTTGCCCACTTGCAGACTTCATGAATCCCCAAATAATAAAGAAATTTAAGAATGAGTATCCCGGCTCTCCACTTGTGGCATATATAAATTCATACGTAGAAACGAAGTTTCATGCCGATTATATAGTAACAAGCGCCTCCGCAGTTAAGCTGATATCTAAGCTTGACGCGGACACTATTCTCTTCGGCCCAGACAAGAATTTAGCCCTATATGTGGCTAAGAAGACTGGCAAGAATATCATAGCGGTTCCAAAAAATGGATACTGCTATGTCCATGAACATTTGATCTCACGTTATCATATCGAGAAAGTGAAGGATGAAAATCCGACGGCTAAGCTTCTTGTTCATCCAGAAGTGCTTCCTGAAAATCAAGAAGTTGCAGATTATGTTGGGAGCACAAGTCAGATGTTGGCGGCCATTAAAAGACTTGGAGGGAAAAAGTTCCTTCTGGGAACGGAGGAGGCCCTCGCATACAGGGCCAGAAAGCTCCATCCAGACTTGAAGATAATGCCAGTAAATCCGAGAGCGATATGTGTAGACATGAAGAAGATTAATCTCCTAAATATAAAGAGGAGCTTGGAAACGCTTAAACCTCGAGTTCACATAGAGAGGGACGTTAGAGAGAAAGTCAGATCTACTCTTGAAGAATCTTTACGGCTGATAAAATA
>Ga0190316_1000315_pt1 | contig 13947 bp, 15 predicted proteins | sample 48701112_MG_FD_161663 | JGI IMG/M metagenome (GOLD analysis project Ga0190316, IMG submission 161663) | Hydrothermal vent sediment bacterial communities from Southern Trench, Guaymas Basin, Mexico - 4870-11-1-2_MG | ecosystem: Environmental > Aquatic > Marine > Hydrothermal vents > Sediment ... | reverse complement strand
AAGATCTCAATTTACAGGTTCATGTCCGCTGGCTGTAACGGCTGCGACGTGCAGATACTCGAGTGTCTAGTTCCAAGATACGGGCTTGAGGATCTTGGAGTGGAGATAGTATCAACGCCTGAAGAGGCAAATGTCCTCGCGGTAACTGGGGGAATAAATGTTAAGGGATTAGAGGAGCTGAAAAATGCCTATGAAAGACTTAAGCCGCCTAAGATCGTCATTGCAGTCGGAAACTGCGCCGTCACTAAGGGGATATTCAGCGACGGCTACCCAATGGTAGGCCCACCCGATCAGATAGTCCCAGTGAACCTTTACATTCCCGGATGCCCGCCAAGGCCTCAAGCCATAGTCTCGGCCATAGCGAAGATTTTAGGCACTAGCATCGAGAGGAGAGAGGATTATTGGCGTACTCCCGAGGGTTTCAGGGGGAAGCATGAGTTTGACGGAGACAAGTGTATTGGATGTGGTGCATGCGCTCAGATATGCAGCTCCGAGGCAATAGAGGTGCATGACGAGAATGGAAGGCGAATTATAAGAGTTAATTATGGTAGATGCACCTTCTGCGCCTTCTGCCAAGATGAGTGCCCAACAGAAGCGATAAGGCTTACCGGGGAATATCATCTATCAACTGTGAATCGGGAGGATGCATACGTCGAGAATGAAGTTGAAACTCTTAGGTGCAGAGTATGCGGATCATACTATGCGCCGCTAAGGCAGGTTGATTGGGCGATAAAGAGAATAGTTGAGAGGGCTGATATAAGGGATGAGCTAGTCAGAGAACTGAGGAGAGCCGCTGAGATATGCCCAGACTGCAGAATGAAGATAGATAATATTAAGAGGGCAAAGAGGATACTGGCGCGGCTCTCTTTGAGGGCTTGGGAATAGCCGCCGGCTGCGGCGCTATCAAACTGGAGAGTTATCCATCTCAGATGCAATTCAGCCCATGTAATGGCAGTGGTAAAGCATCCGATATGAATTCTGGATGCGGCTTCATCCTAACTTCTAGCTGCGGCGGCCCTCCGAGTTTTTCTGGCGATCCGAAGAATAGGAGTGTGAGGGCTCTTTGGTCATGAGGGCTTACCTCATCGCTGTTTAGGTATAATCTTATCCTTCCGCCTGTTAGGCCTGAGAGCATAAAATTATTGATCAAGAGGAGTGCTCTGCCTTTTCAATTGAGGAGCATGCTTCCACGCGAAAAATCTTTTCTTTTATGGCCGATTTAGTAGTTTTGGTGGTTTGATGATTGAATTTGGCTCAATAGCGAGGAAGGCGACCCTTACGATAGTAGAGGCTGATAACATGAGGCTTACGGCCGTTATGAGCCGCAGCATCGACGAAGCTAGGAGCCCCGCTGAGAAGCGTGGCATCCCAGACATTATAATGATCGGGATCTTATATTAGGGAATTAGAATGTTGATGCAGTCTTAATTTACGGAGGGGAAGTTAAGTGATCTTTGAGACGCTTCTCTTGGCTCTTGGCTTTGTGATCTGCATGATCCTAGGGGCGAATAATGCCTCTGCATGCTTCGGAGCTAATGTAGGCGCAAGGTTTTTCAGGTACCCCGTGATCGCCGGCTCAGCCGTTTTAGGAGTGTTCTTAGGAGTTCTTCTCGAGGGAGGGAAGCTATCAAGGGCTATACATCATGGAGTGCTTGCTGAAGGCAATATTAGCGTCGTATGGATCATTATAGTTGTCGCCTTGGCTGTGATGGTTATAGCCACGGTATTCCATGTGCCCCTATCATTATCGGAGAGTATGATCGGCTCCGCGGTTGGCGCTGGATTGGGGTTAGGGATTATCATAAACTGGAGATTTACTCTGACGGTTTTTGCTTCTTGGGTGATAAATCCGTTCTTTGCGGCTTTACTCGCAATCGCCATATACAGGCTGATGACGCATCTATCCTCATCCGTAAAGAATGTTATGATGCTCAGCAACCTTTACGGTAGAATATCGCTTCTCCTATCCTTCTATGTGGCTTATGTTTTAGGCGCGAATACTGTGGGTCTCCTAAATGGGATGTATGCTCCCCTCATCGGAGCAGAGCGGATCACCACTTTAATCTTTGGTTCTGGAACTGCAATCGGCATATACTTCCTTAGCCGAGGAATAACCGAGTCTGTGGGTATGAGGATGGTTGGCTTAAGCCCCACTGCCGCCTTCGTTGCGCAGCTGAGCGGAGCATTAACGGTGCATCTCTTCACGCAGTTTGGGCTTCCAGTATCTATCACTCAAGCCCTAATAGGCGGGATCTTCGGGGCAGGCCTCTCAAAGAGGATACGCCTGATAAATAAGCGCATGATAAGGAGGATCATCGCTGGATGGTGCCTAGCGCCGGCGATTGGGGCACTGGTATCCTACACCATCACACTCCTAATATAAACGCCAAAACGTATCCCCACGCATAAAAATATTACTCCACAAGGATCATACCCACCAACAGACCTACCAGCTATTAATAACAGACAAAACATTCACCTAAACCACGCTGTAACGACAAGGTCAATGAGCCAAGATACAAAGATATCTTTACAACCCGTCGGATTCGGCCTAACGTTCCTAATTTGTCGAAGAACCCGCGGCGAAAGGGCTTTCTCTGTGGGCGTATGTATCTGCTCTTCTATGTCTCCTTCTTTAAGTAGCTCTAATGCCATGGTGAATATTCACTTTAAAGCGATGGTAACATCATTATCTGAGGAAAACCCATCATAATCGTTCGCTAGTGCAAGACGAAACATTTCCTCATTTCATCGGAGAAAAAAATTCCGGATTAAAAACCATCATAGGATCTTTGAGTCCAAAATTCTTACGAAACCATCTTTATCAGCGACTTCTCCAGCTACGAGGCAGGCTAACCCAATAAATTTACCGTCAATCTCCATTATCCCCAGAGCTATCTTATCATCCCAATACTTTTTGATGTTCGGGTTCATAAGGAATAAGACCTTTAGAAGTTTTCTCATACTTGTCTCCATAATCTTCCATAAATTTGTCTAAGGACCCATCTAAGTCATTTTTGGCAATCCCCGCATTAAGGCATAATCTAAAGCATCCACTGGTCAACATGCTCAGAGAGTATGAAGGATGGTATCATTGCAAATAGCTGAGCAAGAAGCCTAAAAGATGAAGAAGAAAGCTCCCGCAATTGAATGGTAAAGCAATCCATATCTTTCTATCACTACGTGTATACTTTTACATCCTTATTGTATGAATTAACTAGTTGCTATAAAAAATAAGTTAAGGTCGTAATCTTTGAAAAAGGCCGTTTCAAGTGGAAGAAAGATACTAAGCGCATTAATTTCTGGATTTTTAAGCAGGCTCCCGTTCTCTCTTCTCCTTTATCTTTCTCACTACCCGCTATTACTTTCCCGTTCATTCCGCTAATTACTTAAGAAAAAGGTAAAACGTTAGCCGCTATTTCCTTGATTTTTGAACACTCTGACTTTTTTGCGTTTATTCATTCAAATGTCAATTACTGAACCGCATCTCTCACAAGTCACTATTCCATTTCTCTTCAAGCCACACACACCTAAAGCCTTCAGCCCCATCAGCCAATTCCTTAACCGCCAAATAGATCCCACTTGATAAACCCAATCAGCAAGCCCAGAAATTATATGAGGGAATTTGAGGAATAAGCAATTAATAATTACAGTTGCTCAGACCCCTTAGATAATATTATTTATGCGGGATGCTTATAGAAGAGTTCAATGACTGCCCAGGGGAGATCCCTAATGGCTTTGATCTCTGATGTTAAGAGCGAGTTTCCCATGCTCAGAACTCCAATCTCGCTTATAATAGACGATTGGACATTCGGGTATCTAGGCACTAAAAGTGATATTCCCCTTGACTTAGAGTTCAGAAGGGCATCTGACTTCCTAATTGACATGATAGGCATGGGGAGGGATGGCGTTAGAGGAAAAATAAGCCTCGTGCCATACTTAACCAAGCCCAGAGGAGACGGAAAATATGAGATCATAGGATGCGTAAGCAGGGGCTTAAAGGGAATACCAGGAGAGAGGATCCAATGGATGCTTAGGCTCATAAGGGATGAAGCCTCAAGATACTTTGACATAACACCCGAGGTTCTAACACATCAATTGGTATTGGATGTTGAGACTGGAAGGCTGATGGATGAGACTGAGTGGGAGTGGTCTCAGAGACAGAGCCTTGAGAGCCTCACCATGTATATCGCCCATGCTCTAAGCGTCCTACGTGAGGCTGGAATAATAGCAAACGGGGTTACGTCGCCATGCAACTTCGGAGTTGAGGTTGAGGGATTATATGCGAGAGCTGTGCTTGAAGCTGAGAAAACCGTCAACAATATTGGATTAACATGGTATTTCCTCCATGTGGAGCCGAACAAGAATGTTCCATTCGTGAATCCGAGGCTCATGCATCTCGACGATGATGATGGGGAGGCGGTTGTAAGCGTGGTGAGCTGCTCGAGTGATTGCCTTGCACGCTCAAGGGTCGAGGAGGCTGACGGGGACATCCATAAGATAGCGGATCCATGGATAAGCAGTGATGGAAAGAGCGGGAGGCTTATAGACCTCTATAATGATGGAGCATACCTCATCTTTCATACACACTGGCATAACACCCACAGGATAGATGATGACACGGGATTTAGAGCCCTGAAGGAGGCAATACATAGGATAAAGAGGAATCTTGGGTATAATGTTCTATGGATGAGATGCAGCGAGATAGCCAGATACTTCGCCGCCTCAAAGACCTTCAAGCCTGAACTGCATGAAAGCCCGGGAAGCATAGAGCTGAGGCTCAACTCTCCATTCAGCTGCCCAAACTTCACATTCAGCATGAAAACCTCAAAGGAGATTAGACGCGTAAAGATCGACGATACGCCAATAAAGAAAGCAACGGGGAGACTAAAGCCAAACTCCTGGATGATGAGGGAAGACAGAATCTACATATGCACAAACATAAAGGGGCAGATGAAAATTGAGATGACACCATCCAACTAGAATGATCAGATCAAAAATGGACATTCCTTTATATACGATTTTTCTCAGCGAAGACCAAAAAATGGATCCTATGGAGCCTTAAAATTTTAGGATGCTCGCGCTCATTTCAGATGCTTCTCGAGATCCCTAATATCCTTTATGATGATGTCTGAGTGGGCTATTATCCATGGGCTTGGATCCTTAATCTTGCAGATCGTAATGGTCTTTTTGCCCTTAAGCTTCGCATAGAAGAGCTCCATGCATGTCCCGGCCGATAGGCGGGGCATATACGCAACTAGAATATCACAACGCTCTATATCCTCAAGATCCCTCTTAATGAAATCGAAGGATGAAACCTCAGTTTCGCCCTTCCTATAAATGACCCTCTCACGAAGCCATGGATCTACAGGCTCAAATCCACAACGCAAACAGACTCTCCTAATAGCCTCCCTATATGACTGATCAGACTCCATCCCCTGTATAGGCCCGGAAATAAACACCCTCTTCAATCAAATCAACCCTAAAATGTAGGGTGAATCATTCAGCCATCTACCAGCGGATAATCCAAAGGCAACCTATCTGAAACGATGAAGTTCGCCTTCCTCAAGTCGGCCATATCGAATCTCCCATCATCCCCGCCGACAATTCCATTCAGGATCTCTCCGGGCACAACATCATACCAGCCATGGCAGATTATGGGCTTAATGAATTTCCGAGCTATTATCTGCCCCTCAGCCAGCGGAGACCATCCCTCTGGCTCTCGCCTTACCCTTCTAATAGTCCCGGCCTGAGACAAAACAGAGAATATCTCCTTCCTCAAATCGATCACCAACGATAAACCATGTAGACCAGCCTCCTCTTTAACATTTTGAGAGACACTCATGCATTGCTGCTGCTCTTATCCCATCAATTCTGCTGCGAGACCTTCCTTCTGAGGATCTTAGTAACAACCGTTCCGCTCGGTATGAGTATCTCCTCTTCACCGGCATCCAAGACGAGATGCATAAGCCTAATCTCCTTAACAACCCCTGTTTGACCAGCAACGGTTATAGTATCACCATAGGAGAATGGCCTTGTAATCAGCAGGAAGACGCCCGCTATCACGTGGGTCATGGTGGTTTGAAAGGCGAAGCCGACTATCATCCCGCCGAAGGATCCGATAGTTAATGCAGCTGCTGGACTCACATTAAATACTGATCCGACAAGCCCAAGCAGTATCGCTATACCCGAGATCCTCACTAAACTCTTTATCGTAGCCGCTGTATTCCTATCCGCCACTCTAAGGACATAAATGTAGATGATCGTGCATATCGAGTTTAGGGCTAGATATCCAAAGATGAAGATCAAGGCCGCACGGACATATACGAGAAGAGGCCTCATAAGCATGATCGATTCTCTGTATGGCTGCAGGAAACCCGGAACCTCAGTGAATGGAGCCTCGCCGAAAATGTAATTCACCATGGAAAGTGAGAGTATAAGGGTTGCCAAGTAGAGGACAACCTTGTAGCCTCCACGCCGGATACTCCTTAACTTCTCTTCAATCCTAACTATGTCTGGACGCATACATGACACCGACAAGTAGGTTAAATACACAGTAAATAACATTTATGATCTAGTAGCACACTACACCCTGCAAACTTATATTCTAAGCCATGAAGAATGCATATCTTAGGATCTTTCGAACCTCACTCTCAACGTATCCCTCAAGGTTCCTAGCGATATCTAGGGCTGAGACGACGCCGTATAGGATGCCCTTTCTAACAACAGCCAGCCTCCTGATCTTATGCTCATCCATTATCTTCGCTGCGACTATGAGGTCAGCGTCAGGATCAACCTCTATCAGCGGAGTTGACATTATCTCCTTAGCCCTCACATTCTTCGGATTTAGACCCTCAGCAGCAACCTTGTATGCGATGTCCCTCTCAGTCACCATGCCGACAGGCCTACACTGACTAAGAACTATCGCGCATCCCTTACCCTTCTCCCTCATCTTAGCCGCTGCCTCAGCAACCGAGACATCCTCGTCTACAGTAACTATCTCCTCATCCATAGCCTCTGATACCTTCAAAATTCCCACCGCAACAGATAATATCTAAATCTAATATTCTTGTAGGCGAAAAGGATATTTAAATGGCTTTATACATTCCGATACTACTCATCCATGGACTTTAGAACATCAAATATCTCCGTGAGGGAGTCTATCACGTAATCCGCTACGCTTCCGGCCTCCCTCGGCCTCTCAGCGAAAGAATCCCCCCTCCTAATCCTAACGGTTATAAATCCAGCCTTATTGGCGTATAATATGCCCCTATTAGGTTTGCTACTCACATAAATGGCCTCCTCAGCCCTAACATTCAATCTCCGAGCTGCCTCGATAAACTGCTCAACCGTGAACTCCTCTGTTCCTAGATCCTCCGATACTAGAACCGAATGGAATATGTGATCAACACCCAACTGTATTAGCTTCTGCCACTCCTTAACAGATCTGCCCTCGGCGATCACGCCTATCCTATATCCCAAGTCACGCAGCTTAATGAGTGTCGGAATGGTATCGGCGTATGGCTTCAGATAGGCCTTGCTTGTCTCACGGTAAGCCACAACCCCAGCAGCTATCACCCTTGGATTCCACCTCAAGCCTAACCGCTCAAGCAATCTATCGAAGTGCTTAGTATAGTGGACGCCGTATTCCCTAACGATCTCCTCAAGCACCTTATATCCAGCCTCAAGATCTATAGGAAGACCAGCCTCATTCATAGCCCTAATCGCATTCAAACGCGCCATCCTCATCTGCAGGGAAGCATCATAGAGCGTATCTTCAATATCGAATGTTACAGCCCTCACCCTACCCATCCTCACCTCACCACCTTCCTGAGCTTCTCAGGTCTATCCGGATTAAAGCCCCTAAATACGGAGGAGTAATACGCGAATACCTGAAGAGGGAGGACATAGAGTAGTGGAGAGAATATCCACGGCATGCCAGATGAAACTGTGAAGATCTCATCCACCTCACCGGATAATCGCGTAACTCTAGGCGTACACTCCGTTATAAGCATCGTAAAAGCCCCAAAACCCTTCAAGCTCCTATTCAACTCAAATATCGACTCGATCTCATCCGGAGTCGCCATCATTATCACGAGTGTATCCTCATTTACGAGCCTCAACGGTCCATGCAGAAACTCCCTCGTAGCGAATCCCTCAGAGAAAACGCTACAAGTCTCCTTCAGCTTTAATGCTCCCTCCAACGCCGTCGCGTAATTCGATCCGCTTCCAAGAAGGAAGATGGCATTTAAATCCTTAAATCTCACAGAAGCCTCCCTAACCTTGGAGATTAAAGATTTCAATGTGCATTCCGCCGCTTGAGGAGCCACGTAAAGGCGCTCCCTAAAATCTGAGAGTTCATCATTCCCCACTCTTCTCATGGCGAGCTCCAACGAGAACATGAATAGACTCATCAGCTGCGTAACGTAAGTCTTCGTCGCCGGAACGGCATTCTCCCTTCCAGATCTCGGGAAGATCTGGAAGTCAGCCTTCTCCGCTAAGCTGCTACCCGGAGTATTAGTAACAGCAAGTATAGGGATGCCTCTTTCAGAAGCCGCGTCAGCAGCCTCCAAAATATCCGAGCTCTCACCGGACTGGGATATTGCGATCAATAATGTCCGCCTTGAGATCCTCCTTGGAACCCAACGGTCAAACTCCGAAGCGGGTAGCGCCGACGCCATGAGACCCGAAAGATTAGATAATGCATACTGACTTGCAAGTCCAGCGTGATAGCTCGTTCCGCTCCCCGTAATATAAATCATCTCATAATTCTCTGCGACTACCCTATTTGCAACGCTCCTTATCCTATCCCGCTCTAAATCTATCGTCCTTCTTAACGCCTCAGGCTCCTCAAGGATCTCCCTGAGCATGTAATGCTCATAAATGTTCGATGACATGCTCTTGCAATTGATATTCACTCATAGTAGATAAGGCCTTCCTCTTCAAGTCTTCTGTGCAGCTTCTCAACGGCGATGTAGACGTCCTCCTCCCTCTTAGCCCCAGTACATACGAGTTTTCCACTTGCAAACAGGAGGATAACGACTTTCGGGTTGTTCATGCGGTATATTAAGCCGGGAAACTGTTCAGGCTCATACATCGTCTTCCCAAGAGTGAATGCCGCCTGCTCAAGATCGATTATTCCATATAGATTTGCAGAGGCAACTATATTCTGAATCTTAAGATCCGGCTTACCGACTATAACTATTCCACTTCTCTTTAGTTCATCGATGACCTTCATTACCGCCCCGCGAGCCTCCCTTTCAGACTTGGCACCCGTACATACCATCTTCCCAGAATTGAAGATCAACGTTGCGGTCTTCGGCTTCTTCAGCCTGAAGACCAAACCGGGAAACTGCTCCGGGCGATACTCAACCCCAGGGTAGCTCTTAACTACAGCCTTCAGATCAATCCTTTGATTTAGAGAAGCAGAAGCGACTACATTCTCTATTCTAACCTGCGCTTTAACCTTTGGCATTCGATTCGCCTCTTTACAGAATTGACCAGCAGGACTTTATCTTCCTTATAAAGGATTGAAGCGGCACAATTTATACTTAATGGTCAATCGAACATGTCACTCATCTTTGCTTCGATAATCCATCAGCTGCAGATATAATAGTGCCGCAATATCAGCTGCAATCAGGATCATCCTCAGGGTGACTGTGAACCCTCCAATCTGCAGTTTTATCTCATCAAGCCCCCTGAAGACATATCCGAGCTTAGGAATAACAAAGACTACTTTCCCGATTACGTAATCCTCTGGGATTATCCAGCCGAAGAGTTTATAATCATCATAGTAATTGTGGTCTCCCTTCGTTATGAAATACCACTTCCCATCCTTCTGGAACTTTTCAATTGCCCTGTGAACGATGGGCATGCCCTTCGGGTTATCCGGATTCTTAAAGACTATTATGTCTCCATCTTTCGGGCTGGCATGGATATCCTCGGCTTTCAGCCCTCCGCATATTATAAGCAGATCGCCTACCTTCAATGTCGGCTCCATACTACCAGATATTGGCGTATGAAGGGGGACATTCGTGTGAAGCGCAAGAGAGAGGATCCATTGGAGAGCGAAGCTTCCAATGAGTGCAAGCATAATTAGCATGACGAATCCGAATAATCCGCTCTTTAAGGCCTTCTTCCTTCCCGGACTTATCCCCTTGTCAGACAAGACCCGTGTTCTCCGCATCTTCAGAATATCACACCGTCAACAAACATATATTTTACCTTCCGGAACATCATATGCTTACCTCAATGCTTTCCTCGCGACGGTTATGTATCCCGTATGACCCGTCATCAATGTCTCAGGGCGAGTTCTACCCCTCTCTATCTGCATGCCCCTAAACATCGACTCGAATGTTTCTATGCCAGCAAATCCATTCTGCCTCAGAGCCTCAACGGTCTTCACGGCTTGATCCACGGTTGGACTGAACGATACGAATGTTCCGCTTCCCCTAAGCGCCCCATAGGCATGCGGAACTACAAGCCAGGGAGTCGCCATGTCTAAGATGACGGCGTCGACATCCCTTTCTTCTATCCCCTCAGTTAAATCTCTATTCTTTAATTCGACATGATCGATCAGGCCTGTTCTCCTAAGATTTTCAGCCGCCACCTCCAGGAATTCCCTTCTGATCTCATAGCTATAAACCTTCCCGGACGGCCTCACATAATTCGCCAGGGCCGCCGTCAGCGCTCCAGCGCCTGTTCCTCCCTCTACAACTCGGCTTCCAGGCCCGATCCCACTGAAGAATACTATTAGGGATATATCCTTCGGGTATATTATCTGCGTTCTCCTAGAGATCTTAAATATGTAATCCCTAATTGTCGGCTTAAACGCTACGAATTCAACTCCCTTATTGCTATGTATTCGAGCGCCGAATTCTCTGCCTATCAGCCCAGTCAGGTCTATGAAGCCCTTATGCGTGTGAACCCTCCTTTCCCTTTCTACCCTAACGAGGTAGCTTCTCCTCTTATCCAGATATAAAAGCACATCATCCCCTTCTCGGATGATATTCCCCAAGATTGATCACTAACCTCAATTTAGTGTATTATTAAATCGGATATCTTTTATCCTTTTCAGGAGTTATTATTTCGCCTCTTATATCCCTCATGAATCTGCAGAAGAGCTCAGGGTGAACCCCATGAATTGGAAAAACAACCTTCGGATCGATCGTCATGATCGATTCTCTGAGATGCAGAGGCGTGATATGTCCTGATACGTGAATGTGAAATTGCGGAAGACCGTAGTGCTCAAGCCAGTTTATCAGCCTATTATAGTCCATCTCCATCTCCTCATTGAATGGCTCAGAAGCGGATAGTATGTAGCAGCTTCCGGCATCAGGTCTTATCTCCGTCAGTTCTGTCAGATCATAAAAGGAGCAGACAAGGAGGATCTCGCTCTGCCTCCTCGATATCTCATGGGAGCCTATCGTCTCGGCTGAATCCATAATCTCCTTCTCCCAATCATAATATCTCTTCTTCTCCCTCCTGAAGATTAAGAGCTCATCGATCTTCGGAACATTCAAGTGCGGATCTCCGCTTAGCTGATTCAATAGATGAGCCTGCTTAGGCGTGACGACGAGGCATCTCTCATTCTTCTCAGCGGCCTCATAGAAGGATCTGAGCCTGTCAATGTCAGCCCATGAGAAGTTTGCCATTACAAGCCCAGATGCTCTACTGACCACATTATTGATCTTCTCCATAACCTCCCGCTCAGATGATATCTCAACCGAAGCCATATTCGTGCTCTCGCAGATCAGGGCTTCCGGATGGCTCCCGGAGGATCTGCTTATGAAGTCCTCCGTTAAATCGGGCCTTGAACCGTGCCTCCTGAAGTCTCCCGTGTATATGATCGACCCGGAGGTTGTGTGGATTATAAAGCCATAGGATCCTGGAACCGAATGGTCCACGTGGATCGGCTCAACCTCGATGCTTCCAATCCTCACCTTATCTCCAGTTCTGAAGGTATTGAATCTTAACCCTTCAATATTGAACTCTAGGCTGGGAAGATGGACTTCGCTGTAGGTTCTCAGTATAGTTGCCGTTGCCTCGCCGCAGTAGATCGGTATCTCCCTTTTGATGAAGGATATGTACGCCGAGTGGTCGAGATGCGAATGTGAAAGGAAAACCGCATCTATTGCTGGTTCATCACACTCAAACTTATATGCTCCCCTAAGACGAGGCAGGATCCCAAATTCTAATAGGTCATCCTCATCTTTGGGCGAGAGGAATGGGATCGAATAATACTGGTATCTCAGCGTGAATGACATGCCGAAGTCTAGGAGTATCCTGGAATCCTCATCTTCTATTAGGATCTTATTTCCACCCACCTCATTGACTCCGCCGAAGAAGGTTACGCTAGTCATTTCAAACCAAGAATTATTAAGGCTCACTATGGATAAAAATGGATTGCTCAGTCCAATTCCGCCTTCCTCATGCAGGTATTCGCTATCACGTAGATTATGTGGGGCGGAGTGAAGAAGCTGAAGGCCTTAATATATCTTGGCGATTTAACACGCTTAATATTCTCGGCTTTTCCCCCGCCCCTTAAATATCCATCTATGAAGCTCTCAGTAATTCTTCTTGGAACTTTAAGTGGAGATAGGAAGGCGTAATGCCCAGAATAATAGAGGAACTCTGCTATGTCCCATGCTTGATCACCTCCTCTCTCAGCCTGCTCTAGATCGAGAAAGAATATTCTTCCATCCTCCGCTAACCTGATATTTTCGGGCTTGCAGTCTCCAAGAGAGATGTTTAGGCTGTGAATCCTAGCTATCTCCTCTCCGACCATGCTGATTACGGAGTAGAGCTGCTCGTCATCGCCGCTTGACGTGCATATCCTCTTTATTATCCGCGTTAAACTTTCACCCTCAATATATTCTTGAATCAGTATTCCCTCAGATGGGCTTATATGCAGAATTCTCGGAACGGCTATTCCATTGCTTGAGAGGAGCTTATTTATGGAGTATTCTCTCTCAAGCCGAGTCTTCCCCAAAACCGCGAACTCCTTTGACCCGAGGGCCCATAATGCTATTGGAAGCCACTTTAGATTATACCAGCTCTTAAAGACCTTCGCGACTCTTCGCTTAAGCTCTCCATTCTCCATAACAGTTATGAGATAAACGGAGTTTAACACTCCTCCCAGCCTCTCAACCCTAACAGTTGAACTCTTCCCTGCGAATAGGGAATCTATAAAGCCGCTGATCCGCCTCTTTTCAGATAGGGATACTAGACCCGCGGATGTAGGAATGAAGAGGAAACTCTTTGTATCTTCAATTTCAAATGGAAATCTTCCCTCAGTAATTGATTGATTTGCAAATGCAATATAATCTTCTAGGAGGGAACTCATCATTTTAGGGAAGAACTCAATTCCATGCCTGAGTATGGCGTCTCTGACGTTCCTGAGGAGACCTGGGATTCTCATCCTCCAACCCTTGAGGGACTCAATGTAGCATTCACTTATCTTGACGTATCCATTCGAGATGGAGATCACATGATCCCTCTCCAGTCTCTCAAGGGCCTTTAGGAATCCAGACATGACTAATTCTTGAATTTCCCTGCTGATTATTCCGCGTTTAGGATCTAAGAGCCTACATATGCTCGGCGGATACAGCGAGATCTTCCGGGCTATAGTTTCCCACATGAAGTATTCAGGTTTGATCAGTATCTCCCTAGAGAGCTTCGGATACTCGAGGATAAGATTATCTATGATCTCGCTTATCATCCTCATTTTAAGCTTGATCTCGTAGTGTCTGAGGAGAGCCTCATTGATCAATGGCTCATATGGAAAGAGCAGGCTCTCGGTTAGTAATCCTCCAAGCCAGTCGCTCTCGACATCCATCTCGAATGCTCTATGATCAGCCACTATAATGGAGACTATCCTATCATTGAGGGTTTCCCGTTTATAAGACAGCTTTCGGGTTGAAGACCTGAGTATTACAGTTACGTCTA
>Ga0190316_1000314_pt1 | contig 13959 bp, 9 predicted proteins | sample 48701112_MG_FD_161663 | JGI IMG/M metagenome (GOLD analysis project Ga0190316, IMG submission 161663) | Hydrothermal vent sediment bacterial communities from Southern Trench, Guaymas Basin, Mexico - 4870-11-1-2_MG | ecosystem: Environmental > Aquatic > Marine > Hydrothermal vents > Sediment ... | reverse complement strand
CTACGGAAACTCCCACCGCCACCGCCACGCCGACCTCTACCCCCACACCGACAGAAACTCCCACCGGCACCGCCACACCTACGGAAACGTCTACCGCTACGCCGACAGAAACCCCCACATCAACGCCCACCGAAACCGCCACACCGACTTCCACCGCCACGCCAACGGAAACCCCCACCCTCACGCCCACCCTGACAATTACACCCACCGCCACGCCGACCCTGACGCCTACACCTACCGCTACACTGACGACGACTCTGTCGCTCATCATGTCCCCGGTCATCAGCATCCCTTGAACGCCAGACTCATAGTTTCCACAGGGTACCTACAAGGGGTCCCCCTACAATCACGGCGGGTTATTTTCGGAGTGGACTCGGGTAATGTAGGGGCGTACCCTTGTGGTCACCCTCAAAAGGGCAGGGACAAGCCCTGCCCCCACGATACTCATATAGACGTAGGGAGTAAAATTGAAAACCATCAAACTATTACGACAACTCTCTGAAGCCGTCGGGCCTTCCGGGCGTGAGTGTCCCATTCGTCAGAGCATCCAGGCCCTCTGGGAGCCGTTCAGCGACGAAATCCGCACCGACGCAATGGGGAATCTCATCGCCCTGCAACGCGGCACCACCGGCGACTCTCAACCGCGGCCGGCCTTGATGGTCGCCGCGCACATGGATGAGATCGCGCTTATCGTCACCGGTATGGAGCGCGGTTTCCTGCGCGTGGGACGCATCGGGGGCGCCGATCCCCGCGTGCTCCTCGGGCAGGAGGTCACCGTACACGGGAAGGAACCGCTTCCCGGCATCATCGGTACCCGTCCGCCTCACGTACTCTCCGCCGACGAGCGGAAGAAGGTCGTGCAGTGGGACAAGCTCTTCGTGGATGTCGGGCTGCCCGCCGAGAAAGTCGCAACGCTGGTGCAGGTCGGCGCTCCCATTTCCATCCGCCGGCCGCTGATCGAACTGCGCAACCAGCGCGTGGCAGGCAAAGCTATGGACAATCGCGCCTCGGTCGCGGCCGTCACCCTGGCTTTGGAGTCGCTGCGCCACCGGGAGCACGCCTGGGATTTCTACGCCGTCGCCACCGTGCAGGAGGAAGTCGGGCTGAAGGGAGCCATCACCAGCGCGTATGGCGTAGCTCCCCAAATCGCCATCGCCTTAGATGTCACCTTCGCCAAACAGGCGAACGACCAAGCCCCCGGCACCTTCGATCTCGACAAAGGCCCCGCCCTCGGCATCGGGCCGAACTTCCACCCGCAGCTCCTCCAACGGCTGCGCGATGCCGCCAAGGCCGAAGAAATTCCCTACCACCTCGAACCGGCGCCTGGCCGCAGCGGCACCGATGCGTGGGGCATCCAGGTGGCGCGGGAAGGCATCCCCACCGGCCTGCTCTCCATCCCGGTGCGCTACATGCACCAACCGGTAGAAACCCTCGCCCTGCGCGACGTGGAACGCGCCGCCCGGCTCCTAACGGCCTTTGTCGCCGGGCTGGAGCCAGATTATCGCCCTCGCTGGGAGGATGAACTGTGAACCACGCTACTTTGATCCATACCCTACAGACATTATCCGACGCGCCAGGCACTTCCGGCGATGAGATTGAGGTGCGGCGCGTGTTATCTCCGCTGCTGGAAGAGCACGTGGATGAGATGCACGTAGACAGCCTGGGCAACCTCATCATCCTCAAACGCGGCACGGCGGAGCACCCGCTGCGGGTTCTGGTCGCCGCTCATATTGATGAAGTGGGGCTGATGGTAGTGGCCCACGGCGACGATGGCAGCCTCAAAGTCGAATCCATCGGAGGCATTGACCCACGCCTGCTCCCCGGTCTGGAAGTGTACGTCGGCAAGGAGCAGCTCCCCGGCGTCATCGGCTTGAAAGCCATCCACCGTTCCCACGATACTTTCAAAGATGTCACCCCGCTGAAGGACCTGACCGTGGATATCGGCGCCAAGGACAAGGACGAGGCCGTCAAGCTGGCTCCCGCCGGCACGCGCGTCACCTTTGCCACCCGCGCGCATCTCGTAGGCGACCTGATTGCCGGCAAAGCCTTCGACGATCGCGCCGGATGCACCGCCTTGCTGGCGCTGCTCCAGGGCGAGCGACTGCCGCACGACCTCTACGGCATCTTCACCGTTCAGGAAGAGGTGGGATTGCGCGGGGCGCACGTCGCCGGGTACGCCATTGATCCCGACGTCGCCTTTGTCCTGGAGGGTACCATCGCCGACGACCTGCCTAAGAAGGAAAAGGAGGACGTCAGCCCTACGTCGGAGATCGGCAAGGGACCGGCCATTACCGTCATGGATCGCTCTTACATCACCGCCCCGCGCCTGCTGCGCCACTTCGTGGAAACCGCCACAGACTTGGGGATTCCGTACCAGTTCAAGCAACCCGGAATCGGAGGCACTGACGCCGGCGCCACTCACTCCGCCCGTGGAGGCGTGCCCTCCATCACCATCGCCGTCCCCTGCCGCTACATCCACAGCCCCATCTCCCTGCTGAACCCGGAAGACCTGGAACACACCGTGAACCTGGTGCGGGCGGCGTTGGCGCGTCTGACGCCGGAGATATTACAGCCGGAAGGATAGCGTGTTAGCGTGTTAGCGTGTCAGCGTGTCAGCGCTGTGGCCGGTCTCCCGACCGAGCCACAGACGGGCACGGTCAGGAGACCGGCCCGAGCTAGATAGCTGTGGCCGGCGTGGCCCCGCAGGGACACCTGCCCTGCGGGTCTCATTGGGGCCTTCCGCCCCAAACTACGCCGACCGAGCCACAGACGGGCACGGTCGGGAGACCGGCCCGAGCTAGATACGAAGATAGCGTCCCAGCATCTCAGCGATTTGTGAAACATTACTTCGTATGACAATGATTTGACTTTCGACTTTCGACTTTCGACTTTTAACCTTCAACCTTCAACTTCTAACTCGACTTGAGAAGGAGCACACCGTGGATCTAAAACTACTGGATAAATTGACGCAAGCTTTCGGCCCTTCAGGGTACGAGCAGGAAATCCGCCAGGTCATCCGCCAGGAAGTCACCCCCCTCGCGGACGAGGTGTGGGTAGACCCGCTGGGCAGCCTCGTCGCCCACCGCAAAGGGACGGGCAAGAAACTCGTCCTGGCCGCGCACATGGATGAGATCGGCGTGATGGTGACGCACGTGGACGAGAAAGGCTTCCTGCGTTTCACGCGCATGGGTGGAGTCCGCCCGCTCAACTGTATCGGCGGGCGCGTGCGTTTTGCCAACGGCACCCTCGGCGTCATCCACGTGGAGCGCCGCGAGGATACCTCAAAGCCCCCCACCCTGACGCATCTCTACATTGACGTGGGCGCGACTGGCCGCGAGGATGCGCCCGCCGGCGTGGGCGATCCGGCTGCTTTCGTGCGCTCGCTGGAACGCCAGGGAAACCGCATCATCAGCAAGACGTTAGATGACCGCGTCGGCTGTTACGTGCTGATTGAGCTCCTGCGCCAACTCACCGCCAGTCCCTACGACCTCTATTTCCTCTTCAGCGTGCAGGAAGAGATAACTCTCTCCGGCGCGCGCACCTCCGCCTTCAAAATTGATCCCGACCTGGCTCTAGCGGTAGATGTCACCTTCACCGGCGATACTCCCAAAGCCCTGCCGATGGCGGTGGAACTGGGTAAAGGCCCCGCCGTCAAGGTGCAGGACGCCAGGATGATCGCCCATCCCCTAATACGAGAGATGCTGATTGCGGCGGCTCAGCAAGCCGGCGTGCCCTATCAACTGGAGATTCTGCGGGGCGGCACGACCGATGCCTCTGCCATGCAACTGGTGCGGGCGGGCATCCCCAGCGGCTGCCTGAGCATCCCCTGTCGCTACGTCCACAGCCCCTCAGAGATGGTGGATGTGGCAGATGTGGAGAACGCCGTGAAATTGCTTTTGGCCGCCTGTACCACCGAACCTATTTGACGAGTCTACTGAAAAAAACCAGAATTTTACCACGGAGAACACGGAGAAAATCACAGAGATTATGAAAATAGTTGAGTGAATTAGTTGATTTCATTGTATCCTCTCAATATTCCAGGGCAAATTTTACCACGGTACAGGCAAGTAGTGCCCATAACACAGTGTTTTCTTATTCTTCTCCGCCATCGGTCATAAGACCTTATGGTCGTTGATGTTCTTCGTGTCTCTGTGGTGAATGCTATATGATGAATGCTTTCATAGGAGAAAATTTGGACAGCTTAGAATTAACCCATCAAATCGCGGACATCCTCGTGGAAAAACAGGGGGAGGACATCCTGATCCTGGATTTGCAGGGTCTGAAGACCTTCACCGATTATTTCATCATCTGTTCGGGAACCAGCCGGCGACAATTGGACGCTTTGCAAGGCGCGATCCGTGAAACACTGAAGCAGCCGTCGCCGCCCATCTTGCCCGAGGGCGTGGAGGGCACGCCGGAGTCCGGGTGGATTCTGATGGACTACGGCGGCGTCATCGTACACCTCTTCACCGCAGAAACGCGGCGCTACTACCAGTTGGAGGATCTTTGGAAAGCCGGCCACGTCGTGGCGCGTATCCAGTAAACCGTGGCGCGGCGAATCAACAAGGTGAAAAAGCCCCATCTTGCTTTACTTTTGAGCAAAGGTAAGATCACCTATGAAGAACTTACATTGGTTGCTTATAACGGTAGTTATTGCCCTGGTAATGACAGGTTGTAAAACATCACAATCTCTGTCATTTACAGTGCTCGAAGATGGAGTATCTTTCGCTTATGAGGACTCAACCGTAGACTCTCTACCAAAATTAGTGATCATCGCATCTCCAGACGAGATAGCTTCTTCTATGCCAGATGTGGAATTCCCCACTTCTGTATCAGAGCACTTACAACAGATGGATTTTACCCAATCCTTCGGAGTACTCTTGCAAGTTAATCAAAAAAGCGACATAACCATCACTCAAATAATTTCAAAATGCGCTGAAGTTACCATTGAAGTTTCCAGTTACGATGTTGGACCAGGAAATTATGTACTGCGAGGCTTCACTCCACCCTATAGACTAATTTCAATTGCCAAAGATGGTAAGTGGGGAGAAGATATTCTTTTCATCCTCAAGATGGAAAAGGGAGAAATAATAGAGCAAACAACCCACTTCATACCGTAGATGGGCTAATGATGTGGCTGAGATGTCGGTTATCAAGAGTGGCTTCACCACGAATCTCCGCTTCCTGCGATCACAGTCGTAAACATTGCCCGGGGTGCTCATCCCCGGGCAATGTTTTGCTGTCTGTTGTCCGCTGTCTGCTGGCCGCTATCCGCTGTCCGCTGACGACTGACTGCTGATGGCTGACTGCTGACGACTGACCGCTGATGACTGATGGCTGACCACTGACCACTGACCGCTCTTCATTGACACGCACCTCATTAAAGGTATAATCTCTGCAATGGAAGGAAGGGATAAGCGAACAGTGCGGGACGACTGGCATACCTACCTGCGCTGGTTGGCGCCGGGCCTGGGCGTGAAACGCTGGCTACTCCTGTTGGTCCTGGGCATCGTGCTCGCCAGTCTGGGGGGAGCCTCCTTGCTGAGAACCTTATATCCCCTACCATCGTACTTTTACTACTTGACCCTGCAATTTCTACCGCGCCCGCTGCGGGTGAGTTTGTTCTTCTTGGCGGGGGCCGGCAGCATCGCCACGGCGCTGTGGGGACTTAACCGCTCCCTGCTGGAACCGTTCACAGGGAACACACAGCGTCCCTATCCAGAGATACTCTACGAGTATCGCCGGCGCGAACGCGGCCCCCACATCGTAGTGCTCGGCGGGGGGCACGGGCAGGCCGCCATCCTGCGCGGGCTGAAAACCTACACCACTAACATCACCGCCATCGTGACGGTGGCCGACGACGGTGGTTCTTCGGGGCGGTTACGGCGCGAACTGGGCGTTTTGCCGCCGGGCGATTTCCGCAACTGCATCGCGGCCCTGGCTGATAATGAATCGCTGATGACTCGACTCCTACAATATCGCTTCACCAGCAAGGCGGGGCTGGATAGGCACAGCATGGGGAATCTCTTCATCAGCGCGATGTCCGGTGTCACGGGGTCCTTCGAATCCGCCCTGGAGGAATCCAGCCGAGTTCTGGCAGTGCAAGGTCGCATCCTGCCCAGCACGCTCGAAACGATCACCCTGGGCGCCGATGTGCAGGTGGGCAAAGAATCTCCCGTCCGGGTGTACGGCGAGTCGAAAATTCCACAAGCGGGAGGGCGCGTTGTGCGCCTGTTGCTGGAACCGCCGGACCCACGGGCGTACCCCAAGGCGGTCCAGGCCATCTTGGCAGCGGAGCTGATCGTCGTGGGGCCGGGCAGCCTCTATACCAGCATCTTGCCCAACCTGCTGGTGCCGGAGATCGCGAACGCACTGCGGGCCAGCCACGCGCCCAAAGTTTACATTTGCAATATCGCCACGCAAGCCGGGGAAACCGAATCGTACACGGCCGAGGAGCACCTGCAGGCGCTGGAAACCCACCTGGGAAGGGGATTATTCTCCGTCGTGGTGGTGAACGAGCACCCCGCCGAGATTCAGCCCCCAGAGGGCACAACCTGGGTCAAACCCGCGCTGCAGCCGCGCGAGGGGCTGCGGGTGGTGCAGACCCCTCTGGGCGACAACGCCAATCCGTGGCAACACGATAGCGAGAAACTGGCCCGAACTATCATAAATTTGCTCAAATGATTGGGGCTATTAGGCCAGATAAAAAGACAGAAGGTATCCGTATGAGTTGGCAATTGATGGGGCGCTATATTGTCACTGACCCTGAAATTTGTCACGGCAAACCAACTTTTCACGGCACGCGCATTATGGTTTCACAAGTCTTGGAACAGGTTGCTAGCGTAACGGCCTGGGAATCAATTATCGCAGAATGGCGTGACAGCATCTCAAAGGAAGCTATTGCCGAGGCCGTACGTTTGGCGAGTCAATCGCTCGCAGACCTGCGCCCGGCACTGGTGCCGGACGGACAGTTACAAATGATTGGGAATGAGCGATTGGGTACTAGAATTTCGACTTGCTAGCCCCCAATTCCTGGTTCCTAACACCACATATCATAAATCAAGAAAGGAGTGTTACAATATGACTAAGATAGCAATCAATGGTATGGGACGTATCGGACGCGCAACCCTCAAGATCATCCTGGAGACCCCGGAGTTAGATCTAGTTGCGGTGAACGACATCGCCCCGCGTGACATAATCATCTATCTGCTCAAGTACGACACCGCCTACGGCAAGTACAGCAAGAGCGTGACATTGGACGGCGAAGACCTGGTCATCGACGGCCAACACATCAAGTTCCTGCAAGAGCGCGATCCCGCGCAACTGCCCTGGAAAGAGCTGGGCGTAGACATTGCGATTGAGTCCACCGGCTTCTTCACCAACAAGGCCGGTCTGGAAAAACACCTGGAGGCTGGCGCTAAATTCGTGATTCTCTCCGCGCCATCGAAGGGCGAGGGCATTCCTACCGTCGTCCATGGTGTGAATACCCCCCCTCCCGACGCCAAGATGCTTTCCTGCGCCAGCTGCACCACCAACTCTATTACCCCCGTGGTCGAGATCATCGGGCGCCGCCTCGGCATCCAGAAAGCCATGCTGACCACCATCCACGCCTACACCTCCACCCAATCCATCGTTGATGGGCCAAACAAAAAGATGCGCCGTGGTCGCGCCGCCGCCGCCAACTTCGTCCCCACCACCACCGGCGCCGCCGTCGCCACCACCCGCGTGTTGCCACAGTATGCAGGCAAATTCAACGGCGTTGCCGTCCGCGCTCCCATCCCCGTAGGCTCCATCTCCGACCTGGTCTTCTTGACCGAGAAGGACACCACCGTGGAAGAGGTCAACCAGATCCTGCGTGAGGAAGCCGCCAGCGACAAGTACCGTGGCATCTTCCTCGCCTCCGACGAAGAACTCGTCTCCTCCGACATCATCGGTGAGACTCATGGTTCCATCGCCGACCTGGGCATGACCCGCGTCGTTGACGGCAACCTGGTCAAAATTATGGCCTGGTACGACAACGAATGGAGCTTCACCAGCCAGATGGTCCGTGAGACCCTCCGCGTAGCGCAAGAAAAGGGCTTCTAATCAACGGACACCCTGAATGTTTGCGGAGTATTCACAGCTGTAGATAAGGCACTGAGGGACATCGCAAATCGCTTGATGTCCCTCAGTGATCGGTCTCATTGGGGACTTCTGCCCCAAACTTACCGACCAAGAGCAACAGACGGGCACAGTTTCGCCATTCACCATTTGCCGATTTGCCATTTGCACATTTGAAAGGAGTACACATGGACAAAAAAACCGTTCGTGACGTGGAACTCAAAGGCAAGCGCGTGCTCATGCGCGCGGATTTCAACGTACCGCTCCAGGACGGCGCCATCAGCGATGACAACCGCATCCGCGCCGCCCTCCCCACCATCACCTACATCCTGGAACAGGGCGCGTCGCTGGTGCTGATGTCTCACCTGGGGCGACCCAAAGGCCAGGCCAAGCTGGAGCTCAGCCTCGCGCCGGTCGCTAAGCGCTTGAGCGAGCTGTTAGGCCGGCCCGTGACGCTGGCCCCCGACTGCGTCGGCCCCGAGGTCAAGGCACTGGCCGCTGCGCTGCAACCGGGGGAGGTCCTGCTGCTGGAAAACACCCGTTTCCACGCCGCTGAGAAAACGAACGATCCCGCTTTCGCCGCGCAGTTGGCCGAACTGGGCGAGCTCTTCGTCAATGACGCCTTCGGTACGGCGCACCGCGCGCACGCCAGCACCGTCGGCGTGACCCAATACCTGCCCGCCGTCGCCGGTTTCCTCATTGAGAAGGAGATCAATTTCCTGGGACGCGCCACCGGCAAGCCGGAACATCCCTACGTCGTCGTCCTGGGCGGCGCGAAGGTTTCCGGCAAGATCGGCGTCATCCAAAACCTGCTGGGCAAGGCAGACAAAGTCCTCATCGGCGGCGGGATGGCGAACACTTTCTTCAAGGCGCAGGGCCTGGAGATAGGCGACTCACTGGTCGAGGACGATGCATTGGACACCGCCCGCGCGCTACTGGCCGAGGCCGGCGACAAGCTGGTGCTCCCCGTGGACGCCGTCGTCGCCAACGCCTTCGCCAACGAAGCCCATCGCAAGACTGTGGGCGTACACGAAGTCGAACCCGGCTGGCGCATTTTAGACATCGGCCCGGCGACCGTGGATCACTACCGGCAAATACTGGAGGCAGCCCGCACCGTCGTCTGGAATGGGCCGATGGGCGTCTTCGAAATGCCCAACTTCGCTCAGGGAACCTTCGCCATCGCCGAGATTTTGGCCGAGATTGACGCCATCACCATCATCGGCGGCGGTGATTCCGCTGCAGCGGTGCAACAGGCGGGCGTCGCCGGTAAAGTCAGTCACGTTTCCACCGGCGGCGGGGCGAGCCTGGAATTTCTTGAGGGCAAAACCCTGCCGGGAATCGCGGCGCTGGCGGATAAGTAGTAGTCAGCGGTCAGCCGTCAGCCGTCAGCGGATAGCAGACAGCGGATAGCAGACAGCGGATAGCAAACAATAGGAGTCAATTATGCGAAAACCATTCATCGCAGGTAACTGGAAGATGCACAAGACCGTGGCCGAGGCCGTGGAACTCGCCGCAGGGCTGCGGCAATCGTTGGCCGGTATCACGGAGATGGAACTAGCCGTCTGTCCCACCGCCACCGCGCTGCACGCCGTCAGTGAAGCGCTCCAGGGCAGCAACGTCGGCGTGGGAGCGCAGGACATGTACTGGGAGGAGCAGGGCGCGTTCACCGGCGAGATCTCCCCGCTCATGGTGAAGGAGCTCTGCCGCTACGTCATCATCGGGCACTCGGAACGCCGCGCCTACTTCGGCGAGACCAACGAGACCGTCAACCGTAAGATCAAGGCCGCGTTCGCTCACGATCTCAACCCCATCGTCTGCGTCGGCGAGAGCCTGGAGCAGAACCGCGCGGGCGAGACGGTGGACTTCGTGGGGAAGCAGATTCGCGGCGCGTTTGCAGATATCTCCGCCGAGGACGCGCGGAAACTCACCTTAGCCTACGAACCGATCTGGGCCATCGGCACAGGGTTGACCGCCACGCCGGAGGACGCCGACCACATCATTCGCGTGGCTATCCGCGACGTGCTCGCCGGCCTCTACGACACGGCGACCGCCGAGGCACTCCGTGTGCAGTACGGCGGCAGCGTCAAACCGCACAACATGGCTGCATTCATCGTCATGCCGGAGATTGACGGCGCGCTGGTCGGCGGCGCGAGTCTCAAAGTAGATTCGTTCACCGCCATCGTCAAAAACGCGCTGGAGGCACTGGCGTAAGTTAGTGAGTGGTGATTGGTGACTGGGTGCGTCCCAGCGTGTTAGCGTCTCAGCGTTTTAGCGTTTTAGCGACTGCTCCAAAAATAACCCGGCTTTAGGGACCGTAGTGGGTGACGTAGTAGCGACTGAAGTCGCTGAACGACTAAGGATCTGTAAAAGAATAAGCTCCCGTACTGACGCCCCCGGGACGGGGGCTTAGAGCAAAAAAAATACGGGAAGCTATATTTTTACGGACCCTAAAGTCGTTACTACGAGCAAAATTGCCCATAGGAAACGGGGCGAGAGTTGACTCTCGCCCCGTTTTGCGTTGGGGAAGGCGGGATTTGAACCCGCACGCTTTGCAGCACATGATTCTAAGTCATGCTCGTCTGCCAATTCCGACACTTCCCCGGCCCGGCTATTATACCCGTAGGCATAAAGAGAGCAAGCGAGCCAGCGTGTGGGGTGCGTTTCAGAATTAAGGCAAGTTCACTGTAATCAGCGTTTTCCATAGGCCGTTTTCCCCCAGCTGTGGCCGGCATGGCCCAGCAGGGCCATTTGCTCTGCGGGTCTCCTTGGGGCTGGCTGCCCCAAACTACGCGACCGCGCCACAAAAGATAACGCCACTCCGCTACACTACGAGGCTTACTACGAACCAACGTACCGCTTTCAACGCCACTTTGGCCTTAAAAGTGAAACGCACCCAGCGTGTGGGGCCGGTTTTCAGGCCGGCCCCACACTGATTGTCAAGTGAACTACGGTGTATAGTTGCGAAGAACGAGAGGCAGGTAGATGTGACGCCGACGGGCTGTCGTGGTCAAAACTACTGCGTCGGCAGCAGTCGTATCGTTGGACGAGGTGGCCTTGACGACCACGCTATCCGTATCGCCGCCGCTCACCGTGAGGGGCACCCACACATAAGCCAGCACATCGGTACCTTGCCCGGCTGCCAGGCTCAGCCCGTAGGCCGAGAGATCCACCGGCCAGATGTTTCCTTGCCAGGTCAGGTTAAAGAAGTCGGCGACATTGCCTGTGTTGGTTATCCGCAACGTGTAGGTGATCCAGGTGCCGATGTCGCCCTCCTGGGCTGTGGCGGCGGCTGCCAATCTCACTCTCCGTGTGAGGGGGTAAGAAGCAGCGATGGCTGTGGTGGTCAATACGGCGGTGTCACTCTTGCTGTTGTCCTTCTGTGAGGCGGCGGTGACCTGCACCACGTCGAAAGTACCGCTGATTGCGCCGCCGGGGATCTGCACCATCACATCGAATTGGGCGGTGCCGTTGGGGGCCAGCGGGCCGACGCTGGGCGCCGACAGAGTGGTCGTCCAAACATCTCCCGCCTTGCTCAACGTGTACGTGTCGGTCCGCTCTCCGGTGTTGCGCACGGTCAGAGTGTAGGTCATCACGTCGCCAGGGTGACCGGTCTGCTGTGCGACGAGTGGCGTCATGTCCACGCCGTAGGTGGGTACGTAGGCGGTGGTGGTCAACGTGGCGCTGTCGGCCACGGTGGGGACAACGGCTGAACGGGCGGTGATCGTCGCCGCGTCCTGGGCGCCGTTGGTCGCGCCGGCCGGGACCTGTACGTAAACCGTCACCGGCTGGCCCTCCCCCGGCTTCAAATTTAGTCCATAGACCGAGAGGGTCGTGCTCCAGGTCGGGCCACCGATAGAGAGATTGAAGTAGTCGGTGATAGTCCCGGTGTTGGTGACCCGCAGCGTGTACGCAACGGTGGTACCGACGTCGCCGGTCTGAGCATCTGTGTGAGGCGCGATGGTCACATCCCGCTGGACGGGCTGAGTGGTGGCGGTTGTGGTGAGGACACTGGTATCGCTCTTGGTCGGGTCGCCTTGAGAGGCGGCGGTGATAACCACGTAGCTCTGGTCGCCATCACTCGCCGTGGACGAGATCTGCACCGTGACATCGACTTGCGCGATCCCGCCCCCCGCCACCGGCCCGACCGTCGGCGGCCAGTTCGTCGTCCACGGCTTCCCGCTCACGCTGCCGGCGATGGTGTAGGTGTCGCTCATGTTGCCGGTATTGGAAAGGGTCAGCGTATAGGTGATCGTGCCGCCGGGCTTCCCGGTAGCGGTAGCACTGGCCGGCAGCAGATCCACGCCATAGCCGCGCACGAGAATGATCGTGCTGGCATAGTCCTGGCCGCAACTGTTGGTGGCGGTCAGCCAGACGGTGTGATTGCCCAGTGTGGCGAAGGCGTGGCTGGCAGTAGCGCCGGTGTCCGTCCAGCCGTCGTCGGCAGCCCAGACGTAGGTGAGGGGGCTACTACCGGTGGCGGTGGCGGTGAAGTTGATGGTCTGGCCGACGCCGGGATCGGGCGGCGCGTACTGGATGGCGACGTTGTCCACCGGTTCACAGACGGAGAGCGTGTCGCTGTAGATCGCCTGCCCGCAGGCATTGGTCGCGGTCATCCAGACGGTGTAGTCGCCGGCGTTGTTGTAAATATGGGTGACCGGGTTGCCGCTGCCGGTGCCGTCGTCAAAGTCCCAGGTGTAGGCCGGCGCGGGGTCGCCCAATATGACGCTGCCGGTGAAAGTGACCGTCTGGCCGGTCAGTGGGGCCGGCGGGGTGTAGACGAAGGTGGCACCGGAGGGTGGGATGCAGAAGGTCTGGCTGGCGCTGGCGCTGTTGTTGGTGTAATCGCTCTCCGGCGTGGTCGTGCTGATGTCTGCCTGATTATTGATGCTGCCGGCAGCGATGAGGTTCGGGTCAACTTGCGCGGTGATGGTGATGATGCCGCGCCCGCCTGCAGGCACCGTCCCCATGCTCCAGATGTAGTGGTCGGTGACAATGATAGGCCCGGAGGAAACGTAGGACGTCCAGATGACGTAGTTAGCCGTGCTCGTCAACAACTCCGTGGGCAGGATGTCGGTGATGACGACGCTGGCAGCGGCGGCAGAGCCGCTGTTGGCGTAGGTGAGTGTGTAGGTGACCCAGTCGCCGGGCACCACGCTGGCTGGCTGCACTGATTTGGTGATGCTCACGTCGGCAGTCTGGACGGTGAAGGACGCGGAGGCGGAGTTGGGCAGGGCCGGGATCTGGTACTGCTCTACGCTGCTCGTGGCGATCTCGGCAGTGTTGGTGATGACGCCACTGGCCGTGGGGCCGACCTGCGCGGTAAGCGTGATCACTCCATGCTCCATCCAGGCCAGATCAGGCAGGTCCCACACGTAGGTCGTGCCGGAGCGGTGTGTTACGGACAGGCCATTGGAAGCCCACGCACTCCACGAGGCGTTAATCAACCCGGTAGGCAAAGTATCGGTGATGACCACGTTCTCGGCAGGCAGTGAACCGTCGTTGCCGAATTTGATGGTGAAGGTGACCCAATCGCCGGGCAGGGCTACGGGAGGAGTGATTCCCTTCCTCACGTACACGTCGGCGACGGGCGAGACGGCCACGGCCCAATCCACTTCAGTCTGGATAGTCAGGGTAGGAACAGGGTCTCCCGTTTGCTCGCCATTCTGGCCGATGAAGTTCTCAATGTCAGGCCCCCAGTCCTCCACGTATCCTTCAGGCCCCCACACCCCGCCTGGGCTGTCGGTGGGCGCGACGTAGTAAACGTCGTGGGAGACGTTGCCGGCGTCGTTGTGGACGGTTGAGAGATGGCTGTGGTAAGGCGGATGATGGATCAGCGATCCATCGGCGACACGGCCCATC
>Ga0190316_1000313_pt1 | contig 14006 bp, 15 predicted proteins | sample 48701112_MG_FD_161663 | JGI IMG/M metagenome (GOLD analysis project Ga0190316, IMG submission 161663) | Hydrothermal vent sediment bacterial communities from Southern Trench, Guaymas Basin, Mexico - 4870-11-1-2_MG | ecosystem: Environmental > Aquatic > Marine > Hydrothermal vents > Sediment ... | reverse complement strand
TAAATTCATGCTCTTTGACCCATTTGAGAAACCCATTGTGTTTTTTGGAGTTGCACTTACACTTGGGATACTCCAGATTTTCTACGGCTGGGTGATTGGTGCCATTTATAAATTAAGGGATAAAAGGTATCTTGATTTCCTCGGTAATGAATTTGCCTGGCTCTTTTTCTGGATTTATCTCTTCTTCCTTGGGTATATGATAATGAAAGGGCACAAAGGCACATGGCTTCTTGGCTTACCATTGATTATCCCTGTTTCGCTGATAATCCTCTTTGGATGGAGGGGTAGCACACTCATAAAGTCAATACTCAAAGGCTTATACAAATTGTACAGTGACTTCTTTGGGTTTATAGGTGATGTCTTGTCCTATTCAAGGGTGATGGCACTTGGTATGGTTACTGCAGGAATTGCAATGTCTGTTAATATAGTGGTAAATTTAATAAAGCCCATACCTTACCTTGGTCCTGTGCTTGGTGTTTTTGTCTTTATATTCGGCCACTTTTTCTCAACCGCTATAAATGTGCTTGGAGCCTTTGTTCATACACTCAGGCTCCAGTATGTAGAGTTCTTTACAAAGTTTTATGAGGGTGGAGGAGAGCCTTTCGTTCCCTTCAAGAGGTCTGAAAGGTTCGTTATGATGAAACAAAAAGAAAAGGAGGTATAAATGGACGGTTTCTGGATTGCCATGACAGGAGCAGCATTGGCTGCACTTTTGGGTGGTATAGGTTCAAGTACAGGTGTTCTTCTTCCTGGAAGGGCAGCAGCAGGTGTTTTATCTGAAGACCCGAATAAGTTTGGTAAACTCTTTCTCCTGGTGGCTCTCCCCGGGACACAGGGGTTTTATGGTTTCATTGCAGCACTGTTCATCATAATAAAACTTGGGCTTCTCGGGACTCCCAAATTTGACATTACGGTCTGGCAGGGTGTTCAATTTCTGATTGCATCAATCCCTGTTGGATTCGGTGGGCTTATTTCAGGTATCCAACAGGGCAAGGTCTGCGCTGCTGGTGTGGATATGTCCGCTAAGAAACCCGAGGCCTCAATGAAGGCGGTTATTTATGCGGCAATGGTTGAAACATATGCTATTCTCGGACTCCTCACAACAATATTCCTCATACTTAAATTAGGATAGGTGCAATATGCAGGGGAAGGTATCCAAAAAGATTATACAGGATGCAGAAAGGGAAGCCTCAAACATACTGGAACAGGCAAAGAAGGAAGCAGATGAAATACTGAAATCTGCTCAGGAGAAGGCACATAGGATTAAAGAGGAGGCAGAAAAGGCCGGAGAAGGGATGAAGAAGAGGGAGGAGGAAAGACTCGTAACAATAGAGAAACTTGAAGAGAAAAAGATGTTGCTTACAATGAAGAGGGAAGTGCTGGACAGGGTTTTTGAAGAGACACTTGAGGACATGAAGAACTGGAAGGTGCAGCGATACACCGATTTTATAGTGAAGAAGATAATCCTCGCCATCTCCACCGGTAATGAACTTGTGGTGCCAGGCAGGTTCCATTCAAATGCCCTGAGAAAAAGACTGGATAAAATTAAGAGAGACAGAAACCTGAAGTTTGAGGTGGCAAAGGAAGATGGCGACTTTGATTTTGGTTTTGTTATAAAAAGAGAAAGGACGGAAATTAAATTTACAGGTGAGGATATAGTTGACGAACTGAAGGATAAAGTTGAACTTGAGGTAGCCAGGAGGCTTTTTGCAGGAGATATTGACAAAACTGCCTGAACGCTTTATTGAAAATCTGGAATACGCATACGCAGTTGGAAGAGTAAGGGCACTTGAGGTTAGTCTGATTGATAAGCAGAGATTTGAGAGACTGCTCAAGGCTGGAATTGAGGAGATAGGAAGAATACTGGTGGATACTGATTATTCCCCCAGCCTTTCTGAACTCCTGAATTCAGCAACATTTGAGACCGTCCTGCAAAACGAAAAGCAAAGGATTCTAACCCTTGTTGATTCTCTTATTTATGAGGAAAATGTGAGGGGATTCCTCCATCTTGAATTTGATTACTTCAATGCCAGGGTTTTGCTTAAGGGCAAAATCTTTGACAGGGATGTCTCAGATTTTCTTGTTCCATTTGGTAATCTGAATATAGATGAGATGAAACAGGTTTTTGATAGTGAAGAGTATGATAAACTCCCTGAGAATCTGGTTGAGGCAATTCAAAATGCCATTTCTTCATACTACAACTTAAAAGAACCAAGGATGATTGATTTTTCCTTTGACAGGGCTTTCATCAAGCATTTAAATACAGCAGGTTATCCTCCATTCTTACAGGACTATTACAGGCTCCTAACAGACCTGACCAATTTCAGGTCACTTTTAAGATGGAAGGTTATGGAACTGGATAGGTCACGTTTCAGGGATGTTCTTCTTCCTGGAGGTTTCATACAAGAGGGAATATTCCTTGATTTGATTGGAGAACCGGTTGAACAGATTCCAGGTGTTTTTTCTAAATGGATATATTATCCAGTGTTTCTTGAAGGAACAAAGTATCTGAACACAAATCATTCCTTTATAAGATATGAAGCCATGGTTGAGAAACTTCTTTCAACTTACATTGATAAAACAAGGTATCTTGTCTTTGGGGTTGAACCCGTTATTGCGTATTATCTAAAGAAAATGAAGGAGATTAAAAATATGAGGATAATACTTGTTGGAAAGTTTAATGGGGTTGAAGAGGAAATCCTTGCAGAGAGGCTTGTGGTATGAAGATAGCAGTTATAGGGCCTGAAAGTGGGATAATACCATTCAGGGCAATAGGTGCAGATACCTATCCAGCGGGTGAAAAGCCCGATGAGATTGTCAGGGAGGTTCTTGGCAGGGATTATGGAATTGTTTTCATCACCGAGGATACAATTAACAGGCTTGAGGACAGGAAGATTATAATGGAGACAGAGATTAATGTTGTCCCCATTCCAGGTGTGGGTGGGGAGACAGGTTTTGGAAGGGAAAGGATAAGAGAGTTAATAAAGAGAGCAGTTGGTGTAGATTTAGGAGGAGAGAAATGAAAGAAGGAAGAATAATAAGGGTTTCAGGACCCCTTGTTGTTGCAGAGGGGATGAAGGGTTCAAGGATGTATGATGTTGTTTATGTGAGTGATAAAAAACTCATGGGTGAAATCATTGAACTCAAGGGTGAGATCGCCTCAATACAGGTTTACGAGGAAACAGGTGGTATTGGAGTTGGTGAGCCTGTTTATCCCACTGGTGCTCCACTCTCTGTTGAACTCGGGCCTGGTTTGATTGAATCTATTTACGACGGTGTCCAGAGACCACTTGATAAAATAAGGGAGATGGCAGGAGACTTCATCACAAGGGGAATCCATATACCCGGTCTTGACAGGAAGAAGAAATGGAAGTTCTCTCCAAAGGTGAAAGAAGGGGAAGAGGTTGAACCTGGTGATATTCTTGGTGTTGTTCAGGAAACAGTGCTTGTGGAGCACAGAATACTTGTTCCACCCGGGATTAAGGGAAAGATTGTTGAGATAAGTGAGGGTGAGTACACGGTTGAGGATGTTGTATGCAGAATTGATACAGGTGCAGATATTGAAGAGATTAAGATGCTTCAGAAGTGGCCTGTGAGGATACCAAGGCCTTATGTGAAGAAACTTGCTCCAGAGATTCCAATGTTCACAGGTCAGAGGATTATTGATACATTCTTCCCTGTTTCAAAGGGTGGAACTGCATGTATTCCAGGACCTTTTGGTTCAGGAAAGACGGTTACACAGCACCAGCTTGCAAAGTGGAGTGATGCAGAAATCATTGTGTATATTGGATGTGGTGAGCGTGGTAATGAGATGACAGATGTTCTCATTGAGTTCCCTGAACTTGTTGACCCAAAGAGTGGTGAGCCTTTGATGAAGAGAACAGTCCTTATTGCAAATACCTCCAATATGCCTGTGGCAGCAAGGGAGGCCTCTGTTTATACGGGTATAACCATTGCTGAGTACTTCAGGGATATGGGTTATTCAGTTGCACTCATGGCGGATTCAACATCAAGATGGGCAGAGGCAATGAGGGAGATTTCTGGAAGGCTTGAAGAGATGCCAGGTGAAGAGGGGTATCCTGCCTACCTTGGTTCAAGGGTTGCATCATTCTATGAGAGGGCTGGAAGGGTTGTATGTCTTGGAAAGGAACGGAGGGAAGGGTCGCTTTCTGTTATTGGCGCAGTGTCTCCGCCTGGTGGTGACCTGTCAGACCCTGTTGTTCAGGCAACACTCAGGGTTGTTAAGGTCTTCTGGTCACTTGAGGCAAGGCTTGCTTATGCAAGGCACTTCCCTGCAATAAACTGGCTCACCTCTTACTCCCTCTATACTGATAATGTTAAGGATTATATGCTCACAAATGTTGCTGAAGACTTCTATGATATACAGGGACAGGCAATGAAACTCCTTGAGCAGGAAGCAGAACTTGAGGAGATTGTCAGGCTGGTTGGACTGGAAGCGCTCTCAATGAAAGACCAGCTGGTCTTGCTCGTTGCAAGGATGATAAGGGAGGACTTCCTCCACCAGAATGCGTTCCATGAGGTTGATACTTACTCTTCAATAAAGAAACAGTATATTATGTTAAAAAACATTATTCACTTCTATGAGGAATCCCTCCATGCCATAGAAAAGGGTGCTGGAGTATCAGAACTATCAGGGCTTCCTGTGCTTGAGAGAATTGCAAGGATGAAGTTTGTTCCAGAGGACAGGATGGATGAGATCGAGTCCATCAGGGATGAGATAACAAAGGAAATATCTTCCCTTCAGGGGGTGAATGTATGAAAGTTGAATACAGGACTGTTAATGACATTGCAGGGCCTTTGATGCTTGTTGAAGAGGTTGAGGCCGTGAAATATGGTGAACTTGTTGAGATTATACTGCCTGATGGCTCAAAGAGGAATGGACAGGTGCTTGAGGTGCATCATGATAGGGCATTGATTCAGGTGTTTGAGGGAACACAGGGAATAGATATACCTGAGACAAAGGTTGTTTTCAGGGGGAAAGGGATAGAACTCTCTCTGTCCCCTGATATTCTTGGAAGGGTCTTTAATGGGCTTGGTGAACCCATTGATGGAGGACCTGAGATTATACCCGTTGTTAAGAGGGACATAAATGGTGCTCCAATAAATCCCTATGCAAGGGAGTATCCGAATGAATTTATACAGACAGGCATATCTGCGATAGATGGATTGAATCCACTTGTGAGGGGACAGAAACTTCCATTCTTCTCCGGTTCAGGACTCCCCCATAACAGGCTTGCTGCACAGGTTGCAAGGCAGGCGAAGGTTTTGGGTAAAGAGGAGAAATTTGCCGTTGTTTTTGGTGCAATGGGTATCACCTTTGAGGAAGCAAACTTTTTCATGGAGGACTTCAGAAGAACAGGGGCACTTGAAAGGGTTGTGATGTTCCTCAATCTTGCAAATGACCCTGCGATTGAAAGGATAGCAACACCAAGGACGGCACTCACAGCAGCAGAATACCTCGCCTTTGACCTTGAAATGCACGTCCTGGTTATCCTTACAGATATGACAAATTATTGTGAGGCACTCAGGGAGATTTCAGCAGCAAGGAAGGAGGTGCCAGGTAGAAGGGGATATCCAGGGTATCTATATACAGACCTTGCCACAATATACGAGAGGGCAGGAAGGATTAAAGGGAAGAAGGGTTCAATCACCCTGATTCCTGTTCTTACAATGCCAGAGGATGACAAGACCCACCCAATACCAGACCTTACAGGATACATTACAGAGGGACAGATAATCTTCTCAAGGTCTCTTCACAGGAAGAAGGTTTCACCACCCATAGATGTTCTTCCTTCCCTTTCAAGGCTTAAAGACAAGGGAATTGGAAAGGGTAAAACAAGGGAAGACCATGCAGACCTTTACAACCAGTTGTATGCAGCATATGCAAGGGGGAAAGAGGCAGAGGAACTCTCTGTTATACTTGGTGAGGCAGCACTTTCAGACATGGATAAACTCTACCTGGAATTTTCAAGGAAATTTGAAGAGAGGTACATAACCCAGGGAGAGTATGAGGACAGGAGTATTGAGGATACACTGAATCTTGGATGGGAACTTCTCTCCATGTTCCCGAGGACAGAACTCAAGAGAATAAGGGAGGAATATCTGAATAAGTACTACGAGAAGTTCAAAAAAGGTGAGAGATGAGGAAGCAGGTTTCTGCAACAAGGATGGAATTACTGAACCAGAAGAAAAAACTGGGTCTTGCCAGAAGGGGTCACAAGTTACTCAAGGATAAGCAGGATGAACTCCTCAGGGTATTGCAGGATTTAATCAAAGAGGTGATGCAGATGAGGCGTGAGGTTGAGGATGAACTGATCAGGGCGATGAAGAGGTTTGTTCTGGCAAGGGCAGTAACTGAACCCATGTACATAGAGGATGCCTTCATGATAAGCACATCAACCTTCTCCATTACAGAGGCAAGAAGGAGCGTAATGAATGTGAAGATACCTGTTTATGAAAGCGAATTTGAGGGTTTATTGACCTCTTATGGTTTTCTGAATACATCTGGAGAGATGGACCTTGCCCTTGAAAATCTTCATGCAGTATTTGAGAAGATGATAAAACTTGCTGAGAAGGAGAGGGCAATAATTCTACTCTCTGAAGAAATGGCAAGGACAAGGAGAAGGGTGAATGCCCTTGAATTTATACTCATACCTGACATTGAGGAGGCAATAAAGACAATTTACATGAAACTCTCCGAAATGGAGAGGGGGAATATTTCCCGTCTTATGAGAATCAAGGATGTTATCAGAAAGTGATTTTATTCCTGCAATTGACCTTCATTCCGATTATCTTTCCTGCAGGAAGGATTGTGTAACATCACCTGAAATACTGGAAAGTTCACCTGTTAGAGCGCAGTTCTTTGCAATATTTCTCCCACCCGAAAAGAAAACGAAACAATTTCTCTTTGAGGAACTGGATAGATTCAGGGGGATGCTCAAAGACCATGGATTTATTCATGGGAGAACACCCGAGATAATAATAAATGAATTTTCTGAAAAGAATGTTATTGCAGTACCATGCGTTGAGGATGCTGAAATACTTGATATTCCAGGAAAAAGAGATTGGGCAGTCTCACTGGGTGTCAGGTATGTTACGATTGTTCACAATTATTCAAACAGGTATGGAGGGAGTTCAAAGGATGGTGGAGGAGGGCTCACTCTGGATGGAAAGAAACTGATAAAATGGCTTGAAGGAAGGAGAATTCTCCCTGATGTATCCCATGCATCCGAAGATACCTTTAAGGATATTCTTTCCATAACAAAGTGTCCTGTTATTGCCAGCCATTCATGTTCTTTTTCCCTCAATCCACATTACAGGAATCTTAAAGATTATCAGATAAAAGAGATTGCAGGGACAGGTGGGGTTATAGGTGTGAACTTTTACCCCTACTTCCTTTCCGGTAATCCCACATGTAGTATTGAGAAACTGGTTGAGCATATAAAATACATGGTTGATATTGCAGGGATTGACTTTGTAGCACTTGGTTCTGACTTTGATGGTATCTCATCAACACCTGAAGGATTAAATACACCTGCAAACCTCATACTGTTGAAAGAAAGGTTGTTTTCAGCGGGTTTTTCCAGAAAAGATGTTGAGAAGATATTTTACAGGAATGTTTTAAGGGTCCTCAATAGAATATAATAAGGCCCCTGTCCGGAGGGCGGAGACAGGGGCCCAAGGCCAGAAGTCAGCCTCTGAATCACCTCCTTTTTGGGGGTTGAACATAAAGGTTCATTTACCACCACCCTGTGGAGGGCTTCCCTGCGGCATCAGAGAACCAGTTCCGGGTCCTTTGATATGGAGGTTCCTGTATTTAAGAGGAGGTGCCGCCTGACCAAGTGTTATATTGAAGGATATTTTTTTTCTCTTTCTTTTTACAATTATTTTTATACGATCACCTCTTTTTTTACTTTTTATATATGATGCAACGTCCCCCATGCTTGTTATTTTTTTTCTATCAATGTATAAAATGATGTCGTTTTTCTTGAGGCCGCCCTTTTCTGCAGGAGAGCCTCGCACAACATCCCGTATATAGACTTTTCCATTTCTCTCATATAAGGAAACTCCAAGCCATGCCCTTCTAATTGAGCCTTTTTTTGATATTATGCCAGCAATAACCTTGATGTGATTGTATGGTATTACAATACCAACGTTTCCAGAGTAAAATAGACTTAAATCCTGTGGAAGAGACACCAGTTCCCTGATGGTTATTGGACTCATCACACCACCGATTATTCCAATCAATCTGCCATTCATATCAAAAACACCACTCCCGTTATTTCCCGGGTTTAGTGGTACGATAATCTTATAGATGTCCTTATCTTTATGAATTATTCCCAGACCAACAGGTCCAAGTGTTCCAAATGAATTTCCATAAACAAGACCAAGCTGGCCAGTTACGGGATTTTTTATTCCAGAAGGGGGTTTGAATGATTGGGTTGTTTTTATTACAGCAATTCCCGAGAATTCGTCAACACCCGCTACAACTCCCTCAATGTTGTTGTTGTCATAGGTTATCAAGGTTACTGGTAATTTGTCGGGGAACATGCCAGCGGTCACAACTGTATTTCTGCCAATTATAGTTCCAGTTGCGTTTCCTTCATCAGAAACAACCATTACAACATACTTTGATACTCTCTGGGTTAAGGCCCTCACATTTTCGTCAAGTGTTGTCAGTAAAGAACAAAATATTAACAAAAGCATGTTTAGAAGGTACCTCCCTGGTAAGATGTTAAAACATAATTTCCCTCCACTGTATAAACAGGGAACTGATAACCACTCTGTTCTTCCTTGATGATGTAAAGGTCCTTTGACCTTCCAGCAAACCTGTAGGAGGGCCTGAAAAAGTAGAGGGATAGTGCAATTGCAGTAAGTATGAAGGACATGCCCATTGCTACCCTGTAAAGCACCCTGAATGGCGATGGTCGTGTTTCACTTTCAACCCTGTATTTGATCTTCTGGAACATATAGGGATTTAACTCTGGTATCTTTATCCTTGATGTCTCTTTCTGGATGGACTTAACATCCTGAACAAGGGCCCTACATTCAGAACACTGGTTTAAATGCGACTCAAAGTCCTCCTTCATTCCAGAAGGGAGGAGCCCATCAATGTAATCAGAAAGGTACCTCTTTACATCCTTACAATTCAAGTTTCCTCCTCAGGGTTTTCCTTAATTCAAGCCTTGCCCTGTTGAGCCTTGACTTCACAGTCCCGATAGGGATATTCAATGACCGGGAGATTTCTTCATAATTCAATCCATTCACCTCTCTGAGAATAAAAACCTCCCTGTATTCAGGTGTAAGTTTCTGGATTGCCCTTTCAATCTCAATCCTTTCCTCAGCCATTGTATCCCTTTCCTTAACCTGGATTGCCTTACCTTCCTCCCTCTTTCTTTTCCTCCATTTGTCATATATGATGTTTCTTGATATTCGCATAAGATATGCACGTATGTTTTTAACCCCTTTCTTCCCATGTTTTATGGCCCTGTAAAAGGTCTCCTGAAGAATGTCATCAGCCTCATTCCTGTTCTGGACCATCCCATATATAAACCTGTATAAAAATTCCGCCTCCGCATTATAGATGTCTTCCCATTCTTCCATTTTCATATTTGAAGACATTTCAGGAGGCTGAAAAGTTCCAGGTTATTTCAGTTTCACAATCACAGGTTCAATGTATAGAAATGGACTATCAAGGAGTTTCAGGATGGGAATATCCACCAGGGTATTCCCATCGTCCTCAAGCAAGGTTTCAATGAAGGAAGAAGGATGTGGATAGAGTGTAATTCCCACCTTTCCCTTGATGCCAGCCATTTTCTTTGCCTCTTCAATGGCATCAAGCAGTCCTCCATTGTGGTCCACAATACCAATTCTTACCCCATCTGCACCACTCCAGATATGACCCCTGCCAATGGCATCAATGGAATCTTTATCCATCTTTCTTCCTTCAGCAACCCTTTCAAGGAAAAGTTCGTATCCATACCTTATAACCCGTTCAAGCCTGTTTTTCTCCAATTGGTCAAATTTCCTGTAATCAGCAAATGCATCCGCATGCCGTCCCCATTTCACTGCCTGGTGGCTTATCCCTATCTTTTTATATAGTTTCTCCATTACAAACTTTCCTCCAAAGATACCGATGGAACCGGTGAGTGTGGTTTTGTCTGCAAAGATCTTCTTCCCACCAGCAGAGATGTAGTAACCCCCAGATGCAGCAACATCACCCATTGAGATGACAACGGGCTTTTTCTCAGATAGTTTTTTTATAGTGTTCCACATAATATCAGAGGCAAGGGCATCACCACCCGGTGAATTTACCCGTATCACAACTGCCTTTATTGATGGGTTTTTCATCACTTTTTTTATCGTGGATACGAATGTTTCTGAGCCCACTGTGTTTCCACCAATTATAGGTATTGGAAGGATGGGCTCAGAACTCTTTCCCTGGACAATGCTTCCTTCTGCAACAACAACTGCGATGTTTGGTAAGAAGCCTCTGACAAGCGCCCTTGGGACTGTTTCTCCATGGAGTATCCTTGCCTTTTTCTTTATTTTTAAGTGGTCCTTAACCTCATCCAGATACATTAGCGTATCAACGAGATTGTACCTGACCGCTTCGGCAGGTGTGAAGTAACCCACCGTGTCAATGAGCCCGGAAAGTTCTGATGCTGGTATACCTCTTGATGATGCAATCCCTTTTATCATAACATCCACGATGGTCTTAATGTATGCGTTCAATTGCTCCCTGTCAGCAGTGCTCATGGTGTCTGAAATCAGAGGTTCAACTGCACTCTTGTATTTTCCTATCCTTGCAAACTGGGCCTCAACACCAATCCTGTCCAACATGCTTTTTAGATAACTCTTGATAACAACAACACCTGGAAGGGAGATACCACCTGAAGGTGGAATTATTACAGAATCACAGGCACTGGCAATAAAGAGGTTTTTAAGGGTGAGTTGATCTGCATATGCAAAGGTCCTTTTCTCCCTGCTTATTTCCTTTATTAATTTTTCCACCTCCTCCGCCTGGGCAACACCAAGGTCGCTATTCTTTATCACAAATAGAACTGTTTTAACATATTTTGTATCCCTGATATCCTTCAGCAGCTGTAAAAGGTCAAGAAAACATTTGCCCCTTTTAAGGAATCTTTTTGTTGGTAATTCAGGATACTTTCCCTCAATCTCAACCACGATGCGGGTTCTGAATCTTTTCATGAGCGATGGGAAGGGCGTTAGTGACGCTGTTATCATTGTGTTGTAAGAGCTTATACCATCAGAGTATGCCCCGGTATATCTTCCTCTTAGATTTGCCAGTGATACAATCAATCCTCCGAATGCCCTCTTTTCCTGGAACTGATAGCCAATTCTCATTCCAAGACCATCAATGGGTTCACCGTAAACCTCAACAAAGGCTTTTCTGCCGGTTAAATCAGGTAAAATCCCGATGTCGTATCTACCAGTTATTGTGATTTTATCCGAATTTGGTGGCTGTAGGCTTACTCCAATGTGTGTGTAAATATCCGATAGTGATTTGAGGAAACCCGTTATTCCAATAGAGAGACCATAAGTGGGCCTGATACACATTCCTATAAGATACCTTTCCATTTCACCGTCATACCCGAACCCCGTAGAAAACCTATCCTTGAATGAGAATATGGTTGAACCCGTTATAAAATGGATTGTATCCCCTTTATAGCGGACACCCAAACCCGATTTTCCAAATGAGAGTAAATAATAATTTTCAGGATAAACATAGGAAAATTCATATCCATGATGAATTCCGAGCCCGGCTGGGTTCTCAAGCACTGACAACGACCTTTCAATGTTTGATGGGGATAGCAGGAGAAGGGATAAAAAAAGTCCTATCATGTTTACCTCCTAATTGTCCTCAATTCCACATAGGATTTCTTCAATCTTCTGATTTTCCTCTTTCTCCTTTATTCGTTCTTTTACTTCTTTAAATTCCTTCTCAATTTCTTCTGTAAAGGCCTCTATTCTTTTTAGAACACTCCTTCCACTATCCACTGGTTTTCTGAAGAAATGGAGTAGAGACTCAAAAGGCTTGTTTGAGGTGTATCTCCGTAGGGTATATCTTGCAACAAAACTACCACAATGTGCACATTCAACATACACCCTTATGGTTCCATCTTCATATTTCACAAAGTTGTTCACCATTTTAAGCCCACCACAAACAGGGCATCTTTCCCTCTTAACCTTTTCCATTCAACCTCCCTGGTTAAGTGATTATCTCTTTAAGTGCATCTATAAATTTTGCATTCCCTTCAAGAGAACCTATGGTAACCCTTAAATAGTTTTTCAAGCCATAGGGGTTCAATGGCCTTGCAATAATCCCCTTCTTCATCAATTTTGAATTTATTTCCTTTGCATCCATTTCAAGTTTTATGGTAACAAAGTTCGCTTCAGAGGGTATGTAGTATATACCCATTTTTTCAAACTCTTTGTAGAGAAATTTTTTACCCTCTTCAACAAGTTTCCTTGACCTTTCAATATGTTCAGTGTCATCAAGTGCTGCAATGGCCGCCTTCTGCGCTATGCTATTCACATTGAATGGGAGCCGGACACGATGGAGAATGTTTATGATTTCAGGCCTTGCAATTCCATATCCAATCCTTAAACCAGCAAGCCCGTATATCTTGGAGAATGTTCTTAGAACAACCACATTCAACCCTTTTCTGACATAATCAATGGTCTCAGGGAAGTCCTCCCTTGTGATGTACTCCCTGTAAGCCTCGTCAACAATCAGGAGGGTATTCTCCGGGAGTGACTTAACCACACGGTCCAGTTCTTCTGCAGTGAGCATTGAACCAAGTGGATTGTTAGGATTGTCAATGTAGAGGAGTTTTGTTTTGTTATCAAGGGCATCAATTATGGCGCCAATATCATGCCCGTTGTCCTTCACGGGTATTTCAACGAGATCTGCTTCAAAGATCTGGCTTTCTATCTTTCCCATGATGAATGTTGGTTTGCTCAAAACAACCTTTTCACCGGGATTGATGCATGCCTTTGCAACAAGGTGAATGAGTTCACAAGAACCATTCCCTGTGATGATGTAATCAACTGGAATGTTGAGATGTTCAGATAGTTTGTTCTTCAGATAGTAAGATGTGTCATCTGGATAGAGGTGGAGGGATTTGAGCATCCCTTTTATTGCCTCAATTGCCCTTGGTGAGGGGCCCAGGGGGTTCTCATTGGAGGCAAGTTTAATTATATCACCTTTAATCCCCAGTTCCCTTTTCACCTCTTCAATGGGTTTGCCAGGGATATAGGGCTTTATTCCAAGAACAGGCTTTCTGGCAAGTTCCATTTTTATTCTAAAGTTGAAATATCTATCAAAACATAGTCATTATAGACTTCAAAATCTTCATTATATCCGTATGCATCCTTGCCAAAGAAGATCACCCTCATCCTCATGGTTGTGTGAGGGTCAGGAGAGACTGGCCCATCAAAAAGGGAATCAATCCCGTCCTCTGTAACGATGGGGATATTATAAATGGTGTTTTTAATAGTATCCGATTCACCGGAGGAGAATATGTATCTCCGCAAACCATAAATGTGGCTTGTGTAAACAAGTTTTCCTGTATCCTCGTCAGGGATATAAAATTTTACCTTGAAGCCGTTTATTACTGCATCAACACCGTTCCAGGATACAAATGTCACGGAGTCAATAATTACATCAACATAAAACACAGGAATCGTTATCCAATTACCAGCAGTGTCTTGATAGGTTGAGTCGAGGAGCACTATGAAGCCACCTGGATTCGTTGCAAGTATAAATACCTCAGGTGTATGAATCTGTGTCTGGGTTTCCCTGACAAAATCGCACCCAAAAGAAAAACCGAGTAAAACAATCAAAGAGACAAACAGGATTTTTCCTTTCATATATCCTCCTTTTTTTCTCCTTGAATTTTACAGAGAATTAAACGATTTGTCAAGCATTTATTGATAATATTAAGGTGTCAAGTTTAATC
>Ga0190316_1000312_pt1 | contig 14006 bp, 13 predicted proteins | sample 48701112_MG_FD_161663 | JGI IMG/M metagenome (GOLD analysis project Ga0190316, IMG submission 161663) | Hydrothermal vent sediment bacterial communities from Southern Trench, Guaymas Basin, Mexico - 4870-11-1-2_MG | ecosystem: Environmental > Aquatic > Marine > Hydrothermal vents > Sediment ... | reverse complement strand
GGATAAAACAATCAAGGTGAATGGTAAAATGGGGATGGAAGGATTCAGGATGGACAAAATAGACATAGGGATTGACCTCACCGGGTTACATATAAAGGATGTGATGAATGTTGAGGCACTCCTTGACGGTAAACTGAAGTATGCAGGAACCGTGAAGCATGCAAGCCTCACAGGAGATATAAACATCTATAAGGTGGTTGCAAATATTCCATTCCAGGGAAGAAGGAAGGGTACAAAGCCAAAACCAAGCCCTGTTGACATTGACATAAAAATACACATGCCAAGGAATGTATGGGTGAGGAATGAGTTTGTTGATATGGAACTTGGCGGAGATATAAGGTTTATAAGGAAACAGAGGATGAAGATGGAAGGGACAATGGAGATTAAGGGTGGATATTTTTACTACTTTGACAAGCCATTTGATGTTGAGGAAGGGAAGTTTGTGTTTGTTGAGGACATAATACCAAATATGAACCTCAAGGCAAGGTCAACCCTTACATACAGATACACGGATGAAGATGGAGAAACAAGGGAGATACAGGGACCTGTTATCCTTATCGTTTCTGGAACACTTGACAATCTCCAGTTTGACCTTTATACAGAGCCTCCCCTACCCCCACTCACCCTTCAGGAGATTATACCACTACTCAACCTTGATATGACATGGTCTGAACTTGCATCATTCCAGAGGATGAGCAAAACCCTACCTTCAAAGGCCGTATCATTCTTCCTGAGGACACAACTCCTCAACAGGATTCAGAGTTCCCTGGGAATTGATGCGCTTGACCTGAATGCAAACCTGTTTGGTGAGGAAAAATCCACCCAGATTACTGTTGGGAAATACTTCACAAAGAACCTCTATGGTAGTTATACCCATGACATACTCTCGGAGTATCCAGATCAGTTTCTCCTGAAATATATCCTGAAACATGGAGATATAATCATCCAGAGGGATGAATACGGCAGGTACTGGGGTGGATTTGAGATAACAATCAGCAGATGAATTTTCTCATACATTCGGAGTAATTTATAAAAAGGGAGGTTCTAATGGTCTTTTTGCAAATAGCATTGATACTTGGAATTGCTCTATTCATCTTTTTTACAATCGTCTTTCTGAGTATCAAACTCGTGATGAAGGAATTAAGGAAAAAACTGATCCCGATTGCAGAAAAACTTGGGGGAAGGGTTGTTTCGGGTAAATGGGACATCTGGGTTGAGGCAGTTATAGACGGGATTACTGTAAAAATTAAACTCAGGCCTCCAAGCCAGTACAACAGGGAAACCCTGCATATAAATGTTGTAAAGCCATTCATTGGAAAATTCACTATTAAGAGAAGGTCAAAACTTGATGAAATCTTCTCAACAAACAGGATTGTGAAGACCCATGACCCTGAATTTGACAGGGATTATATTATTAAATCCCCTGTACCTTTACAGGTTTCTCCTCATTTTCAGGATGCTTCAAAGAAGTCTGCAATCAGGTTTCTCTTTGAGAATGGATTCAATACACTTCAGTACAATGGAAGGGAGTTTGTTTTTACAAAAGAGGGTTATGCAAAAGAAGATATAGGACCCGAACGCATGGAACTCTTTGTGAAAAAGGCACTGGATTTTATCAGGTAAGCCTTTCCCCTGATGTCAAAATAAAAAGCCCTCCCGACCACAAAAATATAAGGATAAAATACAAGGGGTTATAAGGGGGAAGTTGTGGCGGGAGGGAACCCTTAGGGAGAGTTAAAAGGGAGGAGTAACCCCGACCTCGCTCCCGATCTCCCTCATATCTTCAACAACTTTATAGTATATCTCCACTTCACGAGAGAATCTCTCTTCCTGTTCCCACTCCTTCTCTCCAGCAACATAGATTCTCTCTTTGCCTTCTGCCTTATTTGAATTCTTCAACATTCTCATATACTTATCCATGTTCTCCTTAAATATATTCATATTTGTGAATGCGTCAACCCTCATGGCACCAAAAAAGTGGCATACATTTGGAGGTTCACCTTTCTTACCATAAACATCAAGACCAAATGCGCCGTTGGAGAGGACACCACTGAATATATCAACAATCACACCAAGCCCATAACCCTTATGCCCACCTGTCTCCTCCTCAGCACCACCAAGTGGTAATAGCCCTCCTCCACGTCTTTCAAGGAGATTCTTCAGCACAACTGAGGGGTCAGTTGTTGGCTTACCTGTCTCGTCAGTTGCCCATACCTCTGGAATGGGTTTCCCATGTCTGTTGTAAACCTCAAGTTTTCCCCTTGGAACCGTGCTTGTTGCCATATCCAGAACAAAGGCCTTTTCCTCCTTGCATGGAACTGCAAAGGCAATGGGATTTGTTCCATAAATGGCATCCCTTCCATTGGTTGGAACAACAAGTGGTGCAGAATTCGTGATTGAAATCCCTATCAAACCATCATGCTTGAGTGCCATCATTGCATAGTAACCAGCAATACCATAGTGGTTTGAGTTCCTCACAACACCAAAGGCAATGTAATTCTCAAGTGCCTTTTCTATAACCTTCTCCATTGTTCTGTATGAAACGGGCTGACCAAGACCCCCTTGACCATCAACAGTTATACTCACAGGCGTTTCTTTCAGGATCTCCATCTTTGCATCTGGAATCATTATTCCATCCTTAATTCCCTTCACATACCTTCTGAGCCTTGCCACACCATGAGAGTGAATCCCTCTCCTGTCAGCAGCAACAAGCACATCCGCAATTATGTCTGCATCCTCCCTTGGGACATTCAACTTGACAAAACAATCGCTGACAAAACCTTTGAGTTCGTCTATTGGTATTTTATGATACTCCTCCATGCTTCCTCCTTTTTTCCCTATTTCGCTTTACCATCACCCCGGGGCCTATTTCGCACAACTTCTTCACATCCTGGACCACATTTATTTTTGGTTTTATCCTCATATTACATCTCTCTTTTCATTAAGTTTAATTATAAGGCAAAGAAAAGCAAGTTCAAGACCAAATATTATATGTCATAGGGGGACGGTGCATGTATTCGTGTATTTATTAGAATGCATATTTTTTTGAATATAAGCAGGTTACATTAAACAGGACGGTTTGGATAAAAACATCCCAAGAATTACACATTTGAATAGACTCCCAATCCCCTGACTACAAATAAATTACAATAGAGAGAAGTTCGCATAAATTTACGAATGCATACATGCATGCACCGTCCCTTGAAGGAGATTACATCTCCTTATCATCCTCTTTACTCCCTACCCTTCTCCTCTATGTGTTTCTGGTTTTGTGGATGCCTCAGATGTCCACTGGACATCTGTCCACAAAACCTTATCCCACCTAAAAATCAATTAAGGCACGAATTTTTATCATAAAATCTATTGAAAAGGCTTGTAAGCACTGTATTCTTTGCACATGGACAGAGGGATAAAAAACTTCACCCACCAGGTGAAGGAAAAAACAACATAAACATAAAGGAGTTGATATGAGTATAAAATGTCCTACGCTTTAAATTTACTCCTCACCTGTTTAATTTTCCCTTAATTGAAAATTTGGGATTTCAGGGTTGAATTTTTGGGGAGTTTCATTATATTATGCGTGGTATCTGGGTTTGGGCGAATAGCTCAGATGGTGAGAGCGCCTGCCTTACAAGCAGGAGGTCAGAGGTTCGAATCCTCTTTCGCCCATTTTGTTTAACTTAAAACACAGGAGGTTATATGCCAGGACCTGCAAGGGGGAAAAGAAATCCAAGACGGGGTGGCAATGCCCTTCTTGATGACCCATACCTTTATCAGATAGATTACAAAGAACCCACAATCTGCCCTAAATGCAAGGCTGTTTACAAGAATAAGAGATGGTATTTTGATGAGAAGGTGCTTGAGGAGGTTAGAATTTCAGGGAAGTATCACAGGAAAAAATGTCCTGCATGCAGAAAACTTGATGACCATTACATAATGGGGACTGTTGAAGCGTTAGGCGATTTCATCGGGAGCCACTATGAAGAGATTGTGAGAAGAATAAGGAATGAGGAAAAGAGGGCAATGAGGACAAATCCCCTTGAAAGGATTGCAGAGGTGAAGAAGACAAAGGATGGGGTTGTGGTGAATACAATCTCTGATAACCTTGCTGTGAGGATTGGTAAGGCCCTTTTCAAATCTTTTAAAGGTTGCCTTGATATAAAGTTTTCTGAATCAGAGCGAATAGTCAGGGTTTACTGGAAGAGGGATTAATAGGGAAACTGTAGGGTTAAAAGAAACATTCTGGGGAAAACACAAACAGCATACCTGTATGGGAAGTCGTAGATGTAGAAGGAAATATTTTTGTTGTTCATAAAATTTATCAGTGTGAATCCAATTCCTAATTTTTTTATCCTGAAGGACACCTTGAGGTCAAGCCTGCTGTATGGTGGCAATACCTCCCTGTTATACTTCCCCCATATATAATAATAATCATAGTCGTTTCTCTCATAACCAATCACAGGAGTGTACGGTCTTCCTGATGACCATACATAGGTAAATGAGAATGTTGTATTTTTTACATTATATATACCGTTTAAATTAAAAGAAAAAGGAACATCCCCTCTGAACCTCGTATAGGTTGTATCATAATCACCTGTACGTTTTGCCTTTGAAATGCATATACCTCCATTAAACTGGAGTGCCCCTTTAATGAATTCAAAGGAGAATAGACCTCCCCTGCTGTAGCCATTCCCCTGATAAAATTTATCCTTGTAATAACATGGGGTTTTTAGAAATTCCTTGTCAAAAAGGAAAAATCTTGTGGATAGACCGGTTTTCAGAGACTTCCTCAATCCCAGAACATAGTGTTTTGATTGTACAAAATATCCATCAGGTATCTTTTCAACATATTCTAAAGGAACAAAGTCCTGATAGTCTCCCCATTTAATAAAAAAGTCTCCCCAGGATGTTTCATAGTTGATGTGCAGATGAACAGACCGTATGAAAGACTGCTCAATACTCCTATAAGAATATCTGATCCCCATAACCATTTTTATTCCATTAAAGGGTTCAAGTGTTGTCTCCCCCCATAATCCAGCCCTGTAAAGTGTTGTATCTACCATGAGATTGGGGGTAAACAGGTATCCTGAGAGTAAGGGTACAAGAGGATTATCAATCTTCAATTTTATACGTTGTCTTGAAACCTGTATCCCACCTGAAAGATGCTTAATATTTATTCCTGTTTTTATCCCGACATCCTCAGAAAAGATATCCTCCAGCCTATCAATCTGGGTTCCATCCGACTCATAAAAACCTACTTTCTGCAGAAGCTGGATACCATAAATACTGAGCCCTGCATGTGAGGTTTTGAGGTTAAAAATAACCCCATTCTGGTGTGAAACCTCGCCAGGATTCTCCATATCAAATGAGAACAGTTCAATGGGTAGAAATACTTCTTCTTTTGAAGAATACCCTGTGAAAGAGATACTGCCTGATTTATTGCTTAAAAGTGTTAAGAAAGTGTAAAAGGGTGGATACAGATAAGGGAAACCGCTCCTGAAAAACAGCGAGCCTTTCATTCTATTACTGTTAATAGAATGGGATATTTTAATTCCATCAACACCCAATTTAAAAGCAGTAGGAGTCAAACCCGGTTCCCTCAAACCAATTTTAATGACACCTGATATAATATCGCCATAATCAACAGAGGGTGATACAGGTATTATCTCAACATATTTAACTGCCTCAACAGGGAAAAGGGGTAGAACTCCAAGAAAGTGAAAGGGGAATGGAACAGGCACATTATCCAGAAGAAAAATGTTTTCGTTTATATCCCCACCCAGAAGATAGAATGTTCCCAGGGCCTCAGTGACTTTAACAGCACCAGCAGTATTGCCCACATTCACCATATAATTCTCATCACCCATGGGAAGATGTTTCAGGGTTTCACCCATGGTGATAGAACTCACAGTTCTGATTGGTTCTCCTCTTAATGTAATGCCCTTTATCTGTATAACTGTCCTTTTGAGGAAAACATAGAGCGTCTCTCCACGGAATGAATTTATTATAAATGTTGTATCTCTGAACCCTATTCTGTTTATGCGAATTTTCGCTGGGAGAGAATCCACCTCAAGATAACATTCACCCAATGTATCAGTAAATGCATATATGTTCCCGGGAACAATGTAAATCTCTGCATTCTCAATAGGTTGCTTGTCCGCTGTTAACACTTTCAAAATCAGGGAAAGCAGTAGGACAATCACCTCAACCTCTCATTCCGAAAGATAAAATCAAAAACTTTACGAGAATCTTTCAGGATGAGATGGACACATCCTCTATCAAGTATGACCCACCTCCCTCCCTGTCCTATTGTCTCCCATACTGCAGGTTTCCTATCAGGAAGGCACACCAGCCAGTAGGTCAATTTATCCGTTGCAAGGAGAACAGAATCCCCCTTCACTTCAATATCATTTACATTTATACTGTCAAACGCACTTTCTGTTTCAATCCTGCCATATAGTAATGAATAAAGACTGGTTATACAGAGTTTGTATGAATTTTTGTTAAAAAATATAACCTTTGTTCCCTCCCCTTTTGCAAAACAGGTGCCATCTGTTGTGTTAGTGGAGGTAAGGATGATATTATTCTCTTTGATGGAAAAAAGCCCAAATTTTTCTGTTGAAATAAGGAGTATCATCTGGTCATACATAAGCATATTACTTATTGATGGGAAATAAAAGGTTTCAACTTCACCCTCTTTAATATCCACCACAATAAGCCCCTCTTCTGTTCCAAGAAAAAACCGATTTCCCAGATACAGGCAGCGTCTGATATGATTACAGGGCAGATTAATGCTGAAACTGTCCACAATGCAATAACGCGCTTTGTCTATCGTATAAAAAACAAACTGATTATATTCCTTGTGTGTAATGACAAAGAGCAGAGAATCGGTATTGCATATATACTCAATATACTCATGAACATTAATAGTTCCATGACCGACATCTGCAAAGATATTATAAATGAAGTAAATATCATGGTTATAAAAATAAACAAAACTACTGTCCTCCATTAAAATCGGTTTCTTCTCAGGGAAGACTATCAACCTGACTTTGGAATAATAAACAGGAACCACTCCATTGGCATCTTCCATCGTTATTTCATAACACCCCTGTATGGATAAGAATAGTATGAATATAAAACAGTAATTAATATTCCTCAAACACATGTATCTTCCTCCGTGAAAGTAGATAAAGACATTTGTCTGAAAGGAAAACAGCATTGTTATAATCTAAATAATTGTTGATTGTGAAAACTGGGTTAATGGAATCCATCTGGCAAATGTAAATATTTCGCCCATTAAACAGGGCAAGCCTGTTCTCGTGAATAAATGTAAAATTATTTGGTAAATCCCCTTCCACATGGAAGACTGTACTATCCACTGGATAAATTGATGGTAAAAAGTTCAGGTCGTATCTTACAAGTTTCAAATCCTCATATGAATCATGCTTTAGCATCCATAGTGTATCCCCTTTAAATTTTATTCTTTTTGAATCATAAAAGTAATAATCGTTCACAACAGAAAGGTTTCCATTCTCACCTATTTCAAGTATTAAAATTCGGCTTCCGGCATTTTGAAATGCAAGTAGATAATTTCTCCAAGCATAAAGTTTCGCTTGAAAATCAATATCAGTTGAGTCCAAAACACTACAGACTGAATCTCCATTTTCATGATGAAGAGTAAAAATTTTCCAAGGGTAAGGGAATTTACGTGCCACAAGAAAAACTTGGTTCTCCTTTACAAATGCATCGTAAATATAATGTACAGAATAAATAAGGATGGATAGGGGTTCAAGTTCATTATCTTTCATACAGTACAGTTGGAGTTTTTCATTTGTATGTCCAAATAGAATTAGAGTGTCATGCTGAACATTGAATAAAGGGGAAGGCAGATCCAGTATTATTTGGTCAATAAGTGTTAGATTGTTCGGGGATTCAATCTTGAACAATTCTAATTCATTAGAATGTGTTAGGATCACAAGGAATTTATTAAGGGCAAAAAAGGCATCAAGATAATCCACATCAAACTCATTAACAAGACCCCATTTAATCAGGAATCTGTAGGTTTCTGACCAACCACCCCACTCAAAATTCTCAAACATTTCAGGGGTGGATGCTCTAACTCTCCAGTAAACTTCGTGAGGTAGAAAATAAAAATCATACGCTTCTACTTTTACAGACTCAACAGGTGATAGTGCATGCATCTTCAACAAGCTAAAAATCAGTCTGTCAAATGTTTGATTCTCTGAAAATTGTAGATTAACTAACAGAGATTCAGTAGAATCTGGAAAGGAAACAATGAAATACCCTTCAAAGGGATTGGTGAATATAGTATCACTTTCAGGGAAAATACCAGCAGGAATAAAAATGGAATTTTCTTCTGGCGGTGAAAAATGCTTGTAATCACAACCAGTAAAGAAAATCAGGAGTTCACATAAAAACAGCCACGAACTTAAAACCCAACCCCTTTTCATGCTGGAAAAGGATGCTGATTTTTCGCTTTCTGTTCAAAATATACTTCAGACTCAAGCTACCTGTAGCAGACATAACAGTGGAGACTATGGCAACATTTCTTATTCGGTTCAATATGGTGGAGTATCTCCTGTATTTATCAGGGTAATCAAATTCTTTGTATCTTTGATAGTAATACTCCATACCGGCATCAGAAACCACCGTGATAAGGGCTGAAACAAGCGCTGTGGTTTCAAGCACCTTATTCAGCCTTTCAAGGCAAGTTGTATCAACACCATTAAAAAAAGCAATACAAATCAACCCTGTGAATAGCATAACATAAATATTATAAACCAATAAAGAAGTAAGTCAACTACATGTATTCATACTCAAACAGGGAAAAATCAGTGTTTATGATGAGGTGTCGGGATAAAAGAGATTGAGAATAACGGAGTTTGTTAGTATCCCTATGAGTTTTCCCTCCTCCACAACAGGTATTGCCTCAAGGGATTCTGCTTCCATCATACCAATGGCAGTGGCTATGTCCTTCTCCCCTTCAACAGAGGGATAATCCCACTCCATAACATCATCTATCAGGTAGATTGATGGATAGTCCATCACAACACTTATACCCCTCTCTGTATCCTCCTCAAGGAAGGAGAGAAAAGGCCAGATCAGGTCTCTCTTCCTCACAACACCAATATACTCGCCACTTTCATCCACCACAGGAATAATGTCAAGGTCAAATGAAGAGAACAGACCAACAGCCTTCAATAGACCATCATTCCTTGAAAGTTTTGGTATCTCCTCAAGCATCACATCCTTAACCTTCATAATAATATTTTACCTTATAGCCCGTCCATGTCAATAGAGATAGTTCTTCATTTTAACCAATCCCCAAAAAGGGTATCTCCCCTATTACATATATTCTTCTATGGCCTTTTCCCACCAGCCAAATTCATCATCAAATCCTTTATAATTCTCATCAAACCAGTCAGACAAATCCATATCGTAATAACCACCTCTGTCAAAGCGTCTTTCAAATTCTTCAAGGGTCATATTCATTCTAATTGCCAGTATATAAAAGCGTGCTCCAACATTGTCACCCGGATTTGTTTTTAGCAATTTTCTTAACAAATCCAGGGCCTCATCTACCTTTCTGTTTTCCCATAATAAAATAGCCTTATTCAAAATGGTTCTTATGATATGTCTATTTTCCAGCCAACCCCAGGATAATCTATCTGGCCAGTTGCCATTTTCATCGGTTATCAATCTCAGCGCTCTCTCATATGCATCATTCAATACCCTTTCTGCCTCAGAGGAATTACCCTCATCCTTTAATATCTCATAGAGTAACAGGTACGAATCCAAAAAATCAGGGTCCTCCTCAATCAACTGTTTCATTCGCCTTTTTATGAATTTTGCATTGCTCCCATTATACTGCTCGCATAAATCATAAAATCTATACATTACCTCGTGCTCTTTGTCCATAAATTCTCTTTGCTCTCTGTCCATATCCATAGCATTTCCCTCCGATTGTTTTTTGTTACAATTCCCTAATCTCTCAAGGTAGCCATTTATTTTTCAAACCAGCCTGGAAAGGACTCCCATGGGAAACTTGAAATTTCCTGTTCTTCACTTCCATCCGATTTTGAAATTCTTATTTTCTGGGTATGCTCTCCGTTTTCATCCCACTCATAGGTGAAGTAAACAATATAATTATTATCGGGGGAGTAACTGGGCCATATATCAGATTCGCCATCGTTTAATGTCAATCTTAAAAGTTCAGAGCCATTGGAATTCAAGGAAAAAAGGTTATACAGTGATCTTTGCGCATTATTCCCAACTCTTCCTTCAAAAACAATCCTCTCACCATTATGTGAAACAGATGGGTCATTAATAGCCTGAATTGTCTCATTATGGCTGAAAAAGAGCATTTTCTCACTACCATCCCCATTCATTCTCCATAAATCAAAAAGATTGGAATAATCCTCCGAATGGATGTAAAAGATACTCCCATCTGGAGAAAAACAGGGGTCAGCATTGACATCACCAGGCTCACCAAAGGTTAACTTTGTTTTATTGGTTCCATCCGCATCCATTACATAAATATCATATTGAGGTAAAAGGTGGTTTTCTAAATCTTCAGAGGTTCTTTGATTTGAATCAGATACATACACTATTTTTGTACCGTCTTCGTTCCATCTGGCGTTGCCATCAAAATATTCATTATCTGTCAGTTTTGTAAGCCCCGTACCATCAATATTCATCACGGCAATTTCCCAACCAGGGTCTGTCTCATCTACATTTTCAGGTAAGTAATGAATGGTTACAAGAATCTTTGTGCCGTCCGGAGAAACCTGCGGTTTGTGTTCCCAGTACTGGTTATTTGTTATCCTCATAACATTGGAGCCATCAGGATTCATAGTGTATAATTCAATGTATTTTTGAGGGAAAGTAGCGCCCTGTGGAACATCTCTGCTACTTTCAAATATTATTTTAAACCCATTAAAATCTGAATTGTCTCTCAGGAAACAACCAGCAAGGAATAATACAAAAGTGAGGGAGATACTTTTGAGCCAGTAAAGTTTATTTGTTCTGTCAATCCCAACAATACAATGGTGATAGGTAGAATGGGTAATTCGGGTAATATCCTCTCCATTATCATTCATTGCATATATCTCCTTTATGCGACTGCCTGGATCCATGTTAGAGACAAAAAGAATCGGCCAATCATTTTATCCACCATTTTCTTATATGTTCACTAAAATGCAAATAAGTCATCAAGAATATTATCTGGAAAATGGAAATAATAGCTGGATACATTGCCATAGTATGTCCCCTTTTCCCAAAGACTGTTACCAACAAACCTATTGTTAGTGCAACATTTTTGCTTACCGTGGTGAAAACAATTGACTGATTATGTTCATAATCTAATTTTACCAAATATTTATTAAAGACAAGCCCTAAAGATATCATTACCACGTAGAAAGTAATCGCAATAGGTGCTATTAATATAAACTTCTCCCAATTTTTTACTATCAGTTGACCTTTGAGTGCAAAAATCACAAAAATCAAGATGTATAGAAACACCAAAGAAACTAATGAAAAATATGGTTTCAAGTCTTTGAAAGCAATACCTTTCCTTTCTATTATTCCCTCTCTCGTAATCAGGCCTAAAATCAAGGGTATCACCAGAACAAAAACTAAATTCTTGATAATTTCAGGAATGGGAACAATTTGATGCCCTATATTTAATAAATGAATGGTTATCGGGTAAACAATTAAGGAGAAAATGAAAGCCAGAGCCACTATCATACTAGCTGAAACCATATTCCCTTTTGAGAGCCCAACATATCCCAATCCCATACTTGATGCAGGTGCCACTGCCAATAGTAACAAGGAAATTTTTATCTCTGGAGAAACCGAAAACACTGTGCAGAGGAACCAGTATAAAAATGGGGAAAGGACGAAGTTAAAAAATAATGCGATTATAACAGCCTTTCTGGATGTTTTGATTTTTTTAAGACTCTCAAAAGAAACATTGACCATCATCGGATATATCATTAAAAACACTATGAGCATCATATATCTGGAAAGAAATCCGGGAGAATATTTATAGCTCACAAAAATTCCCACAATAATAATTACCAAAGTATAAATTAGCATGTACTTTGATAGATTTTTTACTACTCTTTCAATTTTTCTCACAGTTCACCTCCATTTGTAGGTTTGGGAATCCCATCCAATGCCTGGCACCTATACGAAGTTTCCATAAAGGGAATATCGTGGAAGCCGAGCGTGGCCACATTTCTACAGACTTTTAAAAGAACGACTATATTATCAAAGTTCAACATATCAAAATAATATCTATACGAAGTAAAAATGCAAGTTTTTTAATCCCATCATTCATCCTCTGTTGACAAAAATGGGGTGGGGTGTATGATTTGAAAAAGGAGGCAGGATGAGAAAGTTTTTATTGCTTCTTCCCCTATTTGTATTGATTGGATGTTCAGGAGGTAAAACAGGTAAAAATCTCACGATATGGGAATCTTACAATGATGAAGAGCATGCTGTGTTCATGGAGATAGTGAAGGCATTTGAGGAATCCACAGGGATAAAGGTCCAGGTTCAGAGGATACCCTTCTTTGGCATGGAAAGCAAAATCCTGACAGCACTTGCTACAGGCTCAGAGCCAGATATTGCCAGGGTTGACCTTGCAATGGTAGCAAAACTTGCCACAAGGGGTGCTGTAAAAAACATTGGGAACTTTGATACATCAGAGTTGCTGCCCGTTGCTCTTAAATCCGTTGAGATAAATGGGAAACTCTATGGCATACCAGACCAGGTGAATTGCCTTGCCCTTTTTTACAACAAAAAACTTTTCAAGGAAAAGGGGATAAAGCCACCTGATACATGGGAGGAGTTTGTTAAGGCGGGTAAAAAACTTACGGATAAAAAGAAGAATATATATGGTTTTGCCATGAGGAACACACTGTGGTGGCATCTACCCTTCTTCTATGGATTTGGAGCAAGGCTCATGAAGGATGGAAGGTTCACCCTTGATACACCTGAGGCGGTTGAGGCACTGAGGTTTATCAAGAAACTCTATGACGATGGTATAGAGGCAGGTGCATGGAAACCTGGTGCAGTTGACCCTGATATGGGATTTCAGAATGGCAAGTATGCCATGGTATTCAATGGGCCATGGAAGATAAAATCACTGAAGGAAGCAAACATTCCCTTTGGGATTGTTCCTGTGCCGAGGGGCAAGTATGGAAGACCAACCCCCATTGGTGGAACGGATATGGTGATTTTCAAACGGTCAAAACACACTGAAGAATCTCTTAAATTCCTCCAGTTCCTGGTTTCTGAAAACATCCAGACCCTGTGGGCAAACAAACTTGGCCAACTACCTGTGAATGTTAAAAGCATGGAGAATATAGATTATGAGAGGCACCCCTATATAAAGATATTTGCGGAGGCAATCAAAGAGGCTGTTCCAAGACCCATTATACCTGATTATCAGGGTGTGGAGAACATCGTGAATCCTGAGATAGAATCAGCCCTTTTCGGTAAAAAGACACCTGAAAAGGCACTCAAGGATGCCACCAGGAGGGTGAATGAGGAAATTTTTGGTATTAAGTAGCCTTTTTACACTCCTCCTCTATCCCGAAACATTCCATTCTATCCAGATTGATGGAGAGAATGACTTCTCCCCTGATGAGGCTGTTGTTATTGACGATGCAAATGACTCATACTGGAGCAGCCAGAATGAACTTGACACCCTCTTCCTCACATGGAATGCAGAGACCCTCTTTATAGGTTGCTCTTATACACTGAATAATAATGCCCTGCTCATATTCCTTGATACAGAGACTGGTGGGATTGATAATGCCAATGGGCTTGACTGGTATCCAAGGGATGTGAGATTCAGTGGAGCAAAACCTGACTTCCTCGTGGCACTCTGGAACTGTGACCTTTCCCTGGGTGGCGTAAGGAAACTTGGTGAGAATACATCCCCTGTATCATACAGAGGTATAAATTCAGGGGGT
>Ga0190316_1000308_pt1 | contig 14087 bp, 15 predicted proteins | sample 48701112_MG_FD_161663 | JGI IMG/M metagenome (GOLD analysis project Ga0190316, IMG submission 161663) | Hydrothermal vent sediment bacterial communities from Southern Trench, Guaymas Basin, Mexico - 4870-11-1-2_MG | ecosystem: Environmental > Aquatic > Marine > Hydrothermal vents > Sediment ... | reverse complement strand
CGTATCTTATAACTTTGTCGTCATTTCTCACAGACGAACGACACACCTTCGCTATTGCTTTCAAAACCAAATCTCCAACATCATGACCATACGTGTCGTTGACTTTCTTGAAGAAATCCACATCTATCATTAAAACAGCCAGTCCTTTCCCTTCAAGCAAAGACCCCAACTCCGTGAGATACTTCCTGTTGAACACTCCGGTGAGGGCATCGAGAAAGATGTTCCGTTTCAAGCTGAGTTTTTCCATGTGTTCCTTATACATCATCTCCATCTTTTCAAGGTTCTCCACATTCTCAACCATCGAGACCTGCACGAGGAGTAAAAATTTTGTTATGAAATCCAAAGCTTCAGAATATTTCCCATTCGTGCCATTTTCCCTTTTTGAAAACCATGAGGAGAAGATCTCGGCGGATTTCACGTTTATCAAAAACAATGCAAAGTTGAACAGGTTCAAATCCACCCTCTTCCTATAATGTTTGTACGAAACCTCCAATATTCTCTTCAATCCAATCTTTCCCATGAAGAGATCACCGAGGAAGGATTTGAACACGTTGAAAACATCGTCATCACTCAACCCGTATCCTCTGAATGCATCGACCTTGAAGAGAACCTCGCAGACATCCTTCAACATATTTTTGAATTCCTCACTGTTCGTGAATTCCATCATCAGATCCCTTATATTTCCAGCACATTTGAACTTCATCCTTATCAGGCCGGATTTGGAAAGTATGTCTATCGAAGATGAACTTCTGATGGGCCAGAGATACGTCGGAATTATCGATGATCCAGACACATATCTCTTATACCTTTCACATTTCTCATAAGACGATTTGCAGAAGATCTCCTCGATCGTTTTCCTTATCTCCTCTATCTTCAAACCTATGAATCTACAATTCTTCAAGTTCGGGCAGGAATCCATCGAACCACTTCCCCCGAAGAAGTTTTATATATTATAACAGCTTACGGGTGAATTCCCTGAAATCCAAGCTCTCAATCTTATTCACTTTCAAAACCAATTTTGCGTAATGCACCGCTCTGAGATCGGCGACATGTGCGATCACATCCGCAATCTTGTCCAATTTTCTCAGATCGAATCTTGGAAAATGGTGTATCACGAGATCGCCTTCCATCAGATTTTCAACGGGGATGAAGGAATAATACGAGGATGACACGTACCTTCCCTCAAAGGGGGGAAGAAAACCGGGGAGAGCAATCGAGAGCATCAGTTTCACGTGATCTTCCACATGATTGAAAACGCGCGTTCTTTCATCCACGAGATCAAAAACCTCAACGGAAGTTTTCGAATTCCTTCTGTTTTTCACCATGTCGATGAAATTCATGACATCCTTCCATTCATATGTGGACATGCGATAATTCAATATGAATGAGTATTTCAGTCTCGTGAACCAGCTTCGCCGTGTCATTCCACTTATCGACAAAAGTGGTTTTTTGAACTTTCCGATGAACTCCCCACATATTTCAACCGCATCCTTGAATCCAAAATTCCAGTACATAACATCGAATAAACCTGCCAATCCGTTCACTAAGGATGGAAGATCTTTGAATACCCTTCTCACACCAACGATCGAAAGTGCCCACAATCCCTTTCCACCTGTCACAATTCTACGAGGCTTTGAGAATTTCGATAGCCTTAGAATATCCGACATCTATCAATTTCACACCTTCCTTAAAATCCAGAAGTCCAACATCATCCAGTTGGAGATCCACGACGGTGATATCAACCGGCGAAGATCTTATCGAAAGATTCTCAAGGTTGCTCCTTCTGGTTCGATCCACCATCTCCATCATATCAACTGCGTTTCTCAACTCGAATGAACTGCTGGATTTCATCCTTATCGCGATCACCTCATCCGGATCGTATCTCAGAGCAACATCGATGGGAAGATTGGTCAGGACACCACCGTCACATAACACAGAATCGTTCATCTCAACCGAAGGAAATATACCTGGGATGGACATGGTTGAAATGAGCGCCTTGTATACGGATCCGGTTTCGTGAATCACCATCTCCCCACTCTTCAAATCCGTTGAAATCATCACAACCTTCTTTTTCAGATCCTCAAATTTTAGATCCTCCAGATGTGGTTTTAACAGTTTCATCCTCCTTTCAAGGGACATAACCTGGCTGAAGGTTGAGACATAGATTGATGCAATGAATCTGAAAAACCTGGATTTTGTGTTGAAGGATGGAAGGATGGACCCCACTTTTCTCGATAAAATCTCTGAAATCTCTATGAGTCTGTTCGCATCTCCCACTATGGAATATCCCACCGCGATCAACGCTCCGATACTCACCCCAACCATCACGTCAGGATCCATCTCACACTCTTCGAGAGCTTTCAAAACCCCAAGTAAAGCGAATCCTTTCGCTCCTCCCCCAGGTAAAACCAGCACTCGCATTTTACCAAACCACGATAAATCATGGAATTATTCTCGTGCCCGTTCTTCCATCGAGGGCTTCTTTGAGTTTACTCAAATCCGTTATGATGCATTCTCTTCCCGTGGATCCAACGAAATCTACGGCGGACTCAATCTTCGGTCCCATACTTCCCTTTGGAAAATGCCCCTGTGAAAGATAAAGTTTGGCTTGCTCAACCTTTAATTCATCCAGTGGTGTGGCATTCGGTTTGTTGAAGTTCAGATAAACCCTTTCAACACTCGTCAATATAAGAAAAAGGTCCGCATCTATCTTTTTGGCAAGCAGAGCACTCGCCCTGTCCTTATCTATAACCGCCTCCACACCTTTGAGTTTGCCGTTTTCGAGGACGACAGGTATTCCACCACCTCCAGCCGCTATGACCGTAATTCCATCATCTATCAGTTTCCTTATCACATCCTTCTCAACTATATCTAAGGGTTTCGGAGATGGAACAACCCTTCTCCACCCCCTACCGGAATCTTCCACAACCTTCCATCCCTTTTCCTTCGCGAGTTTCAAAGCGGTTTCCCTGTCGTAGAATGGTCCCACAGGTTTCGTTGGATTCTCGAACGCGGGATCATTTTTGTCAACGATTATCTGGGTTATAACCGTGACAACATCGTGTTTCTTTCCAAGATCCATCAAAGCGTTGTACAAGGTTTGGGAGATCATGTAACCTAAGCTTCCCTGCGTTTGGGCATCGTTCACATCCAACGGGAACGGCGGTATGACATCCTTGGCTAAATCCTGTTGAACCAGCAGATTACCCACCTGTGGACCGTTACCATGTGTTATGACCACCCTGTAATCATCGAGCATTTCTACGAGATACCTCGCGGTTTCGGAGAGATTCCTGAACATGTTCTCCGCGGTGGGTTCTTCCCCCGATCTGTTAACCGCGTTACCCCCTATCGCAACCACCGCAAGTTTCTTCACCATGATCCCTCCTTCATCTATTTTTCAAGGATATCGCTATCTCAGAAGCCAGTTCGGCGTTGTGAATCAAAAGGGATGTATTCGTCCTTATGGTCCTTCCCCTTGAAAATGTGGCTATCCTGGATAGAAGAAATGGTGTGACATTCTTCCCGCTTACCTTCGATCTCCTCATTTCATCCTCAGCCATTCTCAACCATGATTCCATCTCTTCCCTTCTTATCTCATCCTTCTTGGGAACTGGATTCATGACGAGAACGGAGCCAAAGTAAAATCTCTTTACCATATCAAATATCCTAATTATATCTCCAACACTCGATACTCTCCTGATGGTTATATCACTCTCCGAAGAGTAGAACAAGGGCATCCTGTCCGTTCTATAACCCACAGCGACTATTCCAAGGGTTTCGAGGAGCTCACAGGTTTTCCCAACATCGAGGATCGACTTCATGCCGGATGACACGACGATCATGTTGAACTTCGTCAGAGCCAGCAGATCTTGAGAAATATCGAAGGTGTTCACCACATCCCTGTGAACCCCACCTATTCCACCCGTCGCGAACACCTCTATCCCAACCTTCGAAGCGCATAGCAACGTTCCACTCACCGTTGTCGCCCCATTTTCCCTTAGAGCCAACGCGGTTGGAATCTCCCTCATCCCAACCTTTCTGGGTTTACTCCTTGCGAACCATTCGATTTCCTCCTCACTCATTCCGATCTTAACCTTACCCTTGACGATCCCAATCGTAGCTGGAACCGCTCCTTTTTCTCTTATCACCTTTTCCATGGAGACCGCAGTTTCTATGTTGACTGGCAGGGGCAGTCCATGTGCGATGACCGTGCTTTCCAAAGCCACCACCGGTTTTCCTTCGTTGAAAGCTTGTTTCACCTCATCTGAAAATGCGAGGAAATCTTCCGTTTTCATACCTTTCATTTGTTTCCCCACCGCCCATGTTGAACTTTCCTTTTTCTATTAGCTGAAAGATTATATCACGACATCTTTTCTCGATATAAAAAAATTCCCCCAGGTGGGGGAATTCAAATTTTCGACGGGATTGGGATTACCACCAACCTCTGCCCCAACCCCAGCCCCATCCTCTTCTCCATCTCCAGCCCCATCCGAAGCCAAAACCGCGTCTCCATCTCCAACCCCATCCAAACCATGTCATGGGATTGAACCATCTGTATCCGAGGAACGGGCTGTACGGTGCTCCATAACCGTAGAGGTAACTGCATGGTCCCCTTCTCCAACCTATCGGTCCAGTTCCAAGTGGACCCGTGCCATCGAATCCAGGCATGGGATCACCTCCCCTTCATCATCTCATCGAGATATCTCAACCTCTCCTCAACATTTCTCAATTCCTCTTCAAGATAATTCTTGTACTCCAGAAGATACTCCCTCTCCTCCTCGGGTGTCATAGGTCCAGGTCCGTATCCCCAAGCACCCCAACCTGGAGGGGGATACGGGGGATGCATCCAACCCCATCCGAAACCACCTCTCCATCTATATCCGTTCATCATATCACCTCCCGATGATATTATATGAAAAATGCATATAGATGTCAAGCATGGAGGGAACACACTCAACTATTGAAAAAAATAATTCAGTATCCGAACCTTATTTCGTTCCAAACTTTTCTGTACAACTTGATGTATTCACCAACATCGGCTATGAACTCACAGTTCTTCAAATCGTCGATAGTGTATATTGGTTTCTTCTTCACGAGTTTTCTAGCCTCCGTATTCGGACACGGTAATCTCAAGTAATCGCATATCCTCGCCATTATATCCGGTCTCAAAATGAAATCTATGAACTTGTAGGCGTAATCTACGTGTTTCGCACCTTTTGGTATCACCATGTTGTCTATCCAGAGCGTGCCTCCTTCCTTTGGTATGAAGAAATCGTATTTATCCCATTCCTCTTCCGGTATCTCTGAGAATATGTTCTCACCGTATCCATGCACGACCCAGTATTCCCCAGATGCTATTCCTTTCCCGTAAAATTCGGCATCGAACTTTACTATGTTTTCTTTCCATCCCTTCAAAACTTCCTCCGCTTCCTCCAGTTCCTTCGTACTCGTGGAATTCACAGAGTATCCCAGATATTTCAGCGCGGCGCCTATGACTTCCCTCATGTCATCCAGAAGAGTCATCTTCCCTTTGAGATCCTTTCTTTCAAATATTGACCATGATCTTTCATACTCTCTCACCTTCGTCTTGTTGACGCATATGCCCGTGGAACCCAGCATGTAAGGTATACTGTATTCGTTGTTCGGATCATACGTGATCTTTTTCAAAATGTTCTTGTCTATGTATTTGAAATTACTCAATCTGGATTTATCTATCTTTTCCAACATACCTTCTTTTATCATTATTGACACGTGATCACCCGACGGGAAGATTATGTCGTAACCTCTGGCACCTGCTTTCAATTTGGCATACATCTCCTCATTCGACGCATACGTATCGTAGATGACCTTTATACCCGTTTCCTTTCTGAAGTCGTTCAAAACATCCTGAGGAATGTATTCAGCCCAATTGTACATGTAGAGCTTTTTCCCAAGAAATCCCGATGATAGAAGGAACACCACGATCAGTCCTGAGACAATGAAAAGAAGAAGAAAACTTCTTCTCATACTTATCCCTCCCCTGCAAGAATGTATTTCAGAAATTTCCTACCCAGGAGTGTCAACAGGATTGCTCCACCAACGAGTATCGTTGAAAGGGCGTTCACCACGGGAGACAGGCCGAATCTTATCATGGAAAATATTCTCAACGGTAGGGTTGTCGATCCCGGACCAGCCACGAAGAAGGTTATAATGAAATCATCTATGGATAAGGTAAAGGACAGGAGAAAGGATGCTATTATTCCCGGGAGCGCCATCGGTATGATCACCCTTCTCACAGTTTGGAATTCACTTGCACCGAGATCCATGGCAGCTTCCAGCAGCGAAGAATCGAAATTTTCAAGTCTCGCCAGAACCACGAGAACAACGTACGACAGTGAAAAAGTTGTGTGTGCTAAGTATATTGTGAATAGACTCAATCTTATTCTCATGGAAACAAAGAGCATCAACATCGATACACCCATGAGAATGTCGGGAATTATTAGGGGGGCGTATATGTTGAAATTGATGTACCTTCGAAATGATGGTTTGTACCAGTGTATTCCTATCGCAGCCATGGTTCCAATGAAGGTGGCTGTCAAGCTGGAGAACACCGCGACTATCAGACTGTTTTTGAATCCTTCCCATATATCTGGGGATCTGAGAAAGAGCTCACCATACCACTTCAACGTGAAACCCATCCAGTTGGCACCCGTTACGGATGAATTGAAGGAGAAGATCACGAGAAACATTATCGGGGCGTACAAAAAGATTAGAACGATCACCGTCATGAAAAATGAAAACCTCATTTGCCATCACTTCCCTGTATCTTCAGATACAGAAAGAGTGCCAGCGCGGTCGATACGAAGAGTATGTTCGACAGTGCGGTCGCGTATGGCCAATTTCTTGCGGTGGTTATCTCCCATGCTATCAAATTCCCGAGCATCACGGAATCTCTGCCACCAACGAGTTCCGGAATGGCGTAAGAACCGAGTGCAGGTATGAAGACAAATAGAATGCCAGCGGTTATGCCACCTTTTATCGATGGAAACATCACCTTGAAAATGGCTCTGATCTTTGTGGCACCGAGATCCATGGCCGCATCTATCATGGAAAAATCGAATTTTTCCATGGCGGAGTATATCGGAAGGATCATGTAGGGAAGATACGTGTAAACTATAACAACGACAACCGCCCACGAATTGTAGAGAAAGGTTATCGGATTCTTCACGATTCCGAGTTGAATCAGAATATTGTTCAGCATGCCGTTGTTACCCAGAAGAAAGATCCACGCGAATATCCTTATTATGAAGTTCGTCCAAAACGGAATTATCGTCGCCATCAGAAGAAGATTTTTCCATTTACTCGTTGCCATGAAGAATGAAACAGGTAGGGAAAGACCCAAAGTGATTAAGGTGGACAGGGCTGATATCCATATGGTTCTCCACAGTATTGCAAGTATTCTTCCTTTCATGATTTCAACATAATTACCAACGGTGAAAGGCAGAGTAACTCCTCCATAAGGTGTACTACTCATGAAACTCATGATGACAGTTATCGAAAGTGGAATTGTGAAGAAAAGACTCAGCCAAATCAGAATGGGTAATGTGTAAATGTCATGTCTTTTCAACTCTCATCCTCCCGTCACCTTTATCAGATAACTGTCATCCGGATTCCACCACACGTAAACCTCGTCGTCCCAACTTATCGTGGATTCATCCATCCAGTATCGGGTGTGTTGCTTGATGGATCTTATCAACGTGTTTTCAACCATTATGTAATATTTCGTGTGTGAACCGAGGTAGATCAACTGATCCACCTTTCCTCTGAGAAAGTTCATGTTTTGGGGTGGATAATTCTTCGTAACATAAACTTTTTCCGGTCTTATCATGAACTCAACCGTATCTCCGATTTTCGCCTCCTTGTCCTTGTAACAGGTCAGAATCCCAAATCTCGTCTCAACCTTCAAATATTCCGAACTGACATCCACAACCTTCCCAACGAAGAAATTCGTTTCACCTATGAAGCCCGCGACAAATGTATTTGCAGGGCTTTCATATATCTCGGGAGGAGTTCCCACCTGTTCTATCACCCCGTTGTTCATCACCGCTATTTCATCGGATACGCTCATGGCTTCCGCCTGATCGTGCGTGACGTATATGAAGGTTATCCCAACCTCGTCATGTATCCTGTCGAGTTCCATGAGCATGTATTGCCTCAGCTTGGCATCGAGGCTGGATAGAGGTTCATCGAGAAGAAGAACCCTCGGTTCATTCACTAAAGCTCTCGCCAATGCCACCCTTTGCTTCTGGCCTCCGGAGAGCTGTCTCGGAAATTTCCTCTCCTGACCCTTGAGTTTCACTAACTCCACCATGTATTCCACTTTTTCCCTTATCTCCGATTCCGTCATCTTCTTCAACCTGAGGGGAAAAGCTATGTTCTCGAAAACACTGAGATGCGGGAAAAGGGCGTAATTTTGAAACACCATGTTGACGGGTCTTCTATTCGGAGGAAGGTTGTTGACCCTTCTTCCATCTATCCTGACGGTTCCCTCATTCGGCGTTTCAAATCCTCCTATTATTCTGAGTGTCGTCGTCTTACCGCAACCCGATGGTCCAAGTATGGAAAAAAACTCTCCCTTTTTCACCTTGAGGGAGACATTTTTCATCGCAACGGTCGATTCGTCAAAAATCTTCGTCACATTTTCCAACTCCACGGAATACACTGCACCATCTTTATCCAACTTGAGCTCTCACCCCTATCCAAATTTTCAAGGGTATGATATCACTTTCACTCGACCGATGAGAAGTCCTCGAAGCTGAGGAACAGGATTACCTTTTTCACATCCTTCAAACAGGTATTTGGAGGGGGAATCTGCTTAACGATCAATCCTTCTCCCTCAATCTCTATTTCATCCCTTCGAAATCCGAGATGTTGGAGAATCTCCAAAGCATCTTTCACACTTAAACCACTCAAATCCGGCATCTTCCAAGGATAAACCCTTATCACATGGTTCGATGAGGATTTCTCATCCTTAACCATCCTCTCCACGATTCTCCTGAACAGGGGGGCGGCTACATCCCCACCGTAATACTTCCCGTTACTTGGTTCATCTATAATGACCAACATCGTGTATTTTGGGTCATCGTATGGAAAGAAACCGATGAAGGAGGAATAGAATTTTCCCTCAATATAACCCTCACCAGGTATGGCTTTCTGTGCTGTTCCCGTCTTCCCGGCTATTTCCACGAGGTTTGAATTTGCCTTCTTTCCGGTTCCATCCGTGACAACTTTCCTCATCAACTTCTTCACAAAACGCGCAGTTTCAACGGATATTACCCTTCTTTCGACTTCAGCCTTTCCAACGAGTCGAGGTGCGACGAGTATTCCGTCGTTCACTATCGCGTTCACGGCGGTTATCAACTGTATAGGCGTTGTTCCTATACCCTGGCCTATCGCTATTTCCGCGAAATCTATCCTTGACCATTCATTCGGTTTCTTCAACACACCACTTATCTCCCCTGGGAGATCTATACCCGTCTTCGAACCGAATCCGAACCTTCTCAAGAATTTGTATATCCCATATCTTCCCAGTATCTCGTTCATCCTGCGCGCTATGATCACAGTCGCAACGTTGCAGGAATGAGCGAACGCATCCGGCAGTTTCAAATCTCCATGAGATTGTGTATCCCTTATAACAACGTTCACATCTTCAACGGGTTTTATCCTTCCGTCACAGTGGAATTCATCGTCCTCGAAGATCAAATTGTTCTGTTTCGCTATGGAGTAAGTTATTGGTTTCATCATGGAACCAGGTTCGAAATACGACATCACCACCGTGTTCCATCCATACGTGGAATACATCGCTCTTATCCTTCCCGTCTTCGACTCCATGATAACCACCATTCCACCCTTCGCCTTCTCCTCCTTCACCGTTCTTTCCAGCTCCTCCTTAACTATCCTCTGAAGTTTCAGATCCAGATTGAGCTTCAAATCCTTTCCATCGGATTTGTGCCTGAACCTCAATATCCCTCCAAGTATCCTGTATATTCCTCTCCTATCGTATTCGATCACTCCCTCACTCCCGGCGGAAAGAACACTATCGTAAGACTTCTCAATCCCTGACAGTGGTGCTCCATCCCAGGATGTTTTACCTACTATCTGCTTCACGAGATCCCCAAATGGATACACCCTCCTGTATCTTTTTCTCACCGATAGATATGGAAACTCCTCGGGTGAAAAATTCAGTTGGGTGATTCCCCTTCTCAAGGTGATGATCCTTCTGTGTCCGTTCTTTATGATTCGTCCCACTTCCATGTCGACCTTGAACATCTCTCTCAACTTCTCCAACTCAACCTTCAGATTCAACTCACCGTTCGATGTCAGTTTCAGAAGATAATCGACATCCAAATAGACATCGTAAACCGGTTCTGTTCCGGCGATTAGAATCCCGTTGGAATCGTAGATGTTTCCCCTTCTCGGCTCTACTATGAATCTTCCCTTCAATATCGCCGGTTCACGATTCAAGTTGGTCATCTTGGCTCTGAAGGGCACCAAAAAGAAGAAGAACAGGAAGATCAGAAAGATGAAATATACCCGTCTTTTCAGTCCCAGATCATTCCCCTTCTTGTCCATAACCCAGAATCCTGTATCTCTTTCCATATTTCTCGAACTCGTGCATCACAGTTGCCTTCGATTCGAGATATTTCATCCTGGATTCCATCTCATCTATCTCGGACGACAACCTCGAAATCTCGAGATCGAAGAAGGTTGCTCTGCTCTTCATGAGGTTAGCTTTGACACCGAACGTGACGGATATGTAGAAAGCCAGAAAGATGATCCCCCCTATCATGATAAATTCGAGATAGAGCCTGAGCAAATGTGCGGTTGTTTTTACAAGAGATCCTACATTTTCCAGCATCTTCCCGAGGGCTCTTTTTTCAATCCCAACATTTCTTTCCACAACATATCACCTCATCATTCCTAACATTTTTCAGCTACTCTCATCCTCGCGCTCCTAGCCCTCGGGTTGGATTTTATTTCCTCCCCCGTAGGATATAACGGTTTTTTCGTTAATATCTTTAGAACACCCGTATTATCCCTGAAAAAATTCTTCACGATTCTATCCTCGATGGAGTGAAAAGATATGACAACTATCCTTCCTCCCAGCCTTAGATAATTCAAGGTTTTTTTCAAAGCTTTCTTCAACTCCTCTATCTCATCGTTCACCGCTATTCTCAAAGCCTGAAAAGTTTTGGTAGCTGGATGCTTATGTGAACGATTCCCGTACACAGATCTGTACACCCTCGAAACTATCCGTGCCAATTCCACCGTGGTCTTCACGGGTCTGAGTTTCACGATCTCACGTGCAATCTTTCTTGCAAGAGGTTCCTCACCATAATCTTTAAGTATCCGTGCCAATTCTTCCTCATCGTATTCGTTCACGATCTCGTAGGCTGTCAGTTCACCCGATCTGTCCATGCGCATATCCAGGGGTCCATCTTTCAAGAAGCTGAATCCCCTCTCCGCCACATCGATCTGAAAACTGGAGATGCCCAGATCGAACACGAATCCATCCACACGGTGTATCCCAGCATCATTCAAAACTCGATCCAAATTTGAAAACCTCCCGTTCACCAGGACGACAGAACCTTCGAATTCCCTCAACCTTGCTCTCGCCTTTTTGATTATTTCGGGATCCCTGTCGATACCGATTATTCTACACTTTCCACCAGTCCTTCTCAAAATCTCGAGCGAATGTCCCCCTCCTCCCACCGTGCAATCCACGTATGTTCCACCCGGTTTCGGTCTCAGGAATTCCAGCACCTCCTCAACCATGACACTTCTGTGCACGATGAATTCATCTTCTCTCATCTACGATTTCACCCCACGTCAATCCACCGACGAAGATCAACCTTCCCTTCGAATCGTAGGAAGTGAAGTATCTTACATACACGTGAGCGATTTTACCCTTCAAAACCGCATCACCTATTATGCTTTGAACGTGCTGTCTTTCGTGCGAGGCTATGAACAGAAGGGAAGAGTCCGCCGGAACGGGAGTCGGATACTTGAAAGACACGCTGGGATCGTTCGATCTATCCACGAGCGTTATTCTCTCGCCCTCGTGATCGTTGATATTCCGATCCGATCTCCGATCACCCCTTTCACGATACGCTGGGAAGGTTCTTTGAAGGATGGTCCGTTCCAGTTCATCCAGGAGATTTTTAGCCTGAAGAGTGTTTCCCATCAGAACGAGCAATTCCGCTCGTCGAAGGGAAGACATGAGTTTTTCATCTCCACCCAAACCCCTGACATGTAAAAGAGCCATGAGGCGCGCTATTCTGTGAATCATCCTCTCCCTATCGAGTTCATGGAGATCGAATCTAACTCCGGCCGGATTCACCGAATCGATCCTCATGCGGGAATTTCACTCCCCTCGAGACACCCTTTACAGATCGATTATACTCCTTCTTGAAGATCCATGTGACGAGGTGATAGATCGAGGTGCTGACAAGTTATCCCTTGAGAGCCCCGGCGAGTATCCCTCTTATGAAATACTTTCCGAGAAGGAGGAAGAAAAGAATCGGAATTACGACACCTATTATCGCAGCAGCCATCTGTATGTTGTAAAGAGCGACAAAACTTCCTTTGACCTCCGCGAGTTTCACCTGTACCGTCGTGGTCTTGGGAGTTGAAAGTGTCAGAGCCAGTAGGAATTCATTCCACACCTGTGTGAATACGAGGATGGCTGTCGATGCATACCCTGGTAATGCAACAGGTGATACAACTTTGAAGAATATCTGCGGTTTCGTTGCACCATCCATCTCCGCTGCTTCCTCCAGTTCCCTCGGTATGGATAGAAAGAACGTGCCCATCAGTATGGATGCCAATGGAACGTTCAGGATGGAGTAGCTGAAAATCAAGCCAAAATGTGTTAAAGCGAGCCTTGTCTTTGCCATGAACTGAACCAGAGGTATCAAAACAGCCTGATATGGTAGATACAGTGCTATACCAACGAGTATGAAGAGTATTCTGGAGAATCTGGTTCTGAACCTGCTCAGATAGTATCCTCCAAGTCCACCCAAGAATGCGGATAAACCCGTCACGAAGAACGAAATTATGGTCGAATTCAAAAGGGATGAACGAATGAGTTTGAAAGCCTTCGTATAATTCTCGAAATGTAATTTAACACTCGGAATCAAGTATTCCCTTTGACTTATCTCCATGGGGGTTTTCAGTGAGGTCATTATCATGACGTATATCGGGAGAAGATAGGAGAATGACAGCACGAGGACGACGATGAAGGTCAGGATCCCGATCAGAAGTTTACCCTTGGATCTCAACTGAACCACCTCCTGAAGGCGTACAGCGTGTATGGTATGACGATCGAAAAAGCCATGAGGAAGATTATCACGCTCAACCCGGCTCCAAGTGAGACGAGATGTTGCTGGAAAGTCGCTATGAACATGAAGAATGCGAGAACATCCGTTGAATATCCTGGGCCTCCGAATGTGACGATGTAAACTATATCGAATACCTTCAACGCGGATACCAGAAGGAGACAACCCAGTATCAGCAATCCTCCCCTTATGTTTGGAACGATTATCTGAAACAGTATTCTCATCTTCGATGCTCCATCAACCAAGGCAGATTCTATCATCTCCTGAAGTTCGGTCGTTCTGAACGAAGATTGAAGGATTATGACTGCTATTCCGAGGTATTGCCAGATGAATATGAGGATCAACCAGTAAGTTGCGGTAGATGGATTGGTGGTGTATGCCCCCGCGAATGATCCAAGCCCCACCGCTCTCAATATAGTGTTCAAAACCCCCTTGTCAGGTTGGTACATCCACGACCATATCGTGCCGGTGACGATGAAGGACATGGCTGCAGGATACAGTATGAGCGTTCTGACGTACATCTCTATCCTCTTGAACCTGCTTATCTCAAGTAAATATGCAAGAAGGAGTGCTATGAACAACGTTGGAACAACCCCCAGAAACAGCCACTTCAGGTTGTTCTTGACGTCAACCCAGAATCTGTCCATGCTTGCCATGAGTTTGTACCATTTCAAACCGACGAACTTGTAGTTCGGTGCGGTTCCATAC
>Ga0190316_1000307_pt1 | contig 14118 bp, 12 predicted proteins | sample 48701112_MG_FD_161663 | JGI IMG/M metagenome (GOLD analysis project Ga0190316, IMG submission 161663) | Hydrothermal vent sediment bacterial communities from Southern Trench, Guaymas Basin, Mexico - 4870-11-1-2_MG | ecosystem: Environmental > Aquatic > Marine > Hydrothermal vents > Sediment ... | reverse complement strand
CGCCTGCGACGGCTACCGCCGCCTGCACGACGTCTGGCGGGAGTTCGTCCCGGTGGAGGTGCTGGATTTCGTCGCCCTGCCGCGGCTCGCAACGCCCCTGGCGTGGGAGCGATACCATCAGGCCCTGCGCCTCCTCGTCCGCCGGCTGGAGGAACGCTTCGAGAGGGAGCTCACCGCCGAGGCCCTGGGCCAGGCGGTGATGATCTACAACCACCAGCGAAGGCTGCTGCGGACTCTGCACGAGAGGGAACGGCACGGGGCGCTCCCCGCCGGAGTTGACTACGGTGAGCTTATGGTCCAGGTTTACTCCCGTGACCCCGAACTGATGAACCGGCGGCTGGAGGCGATTTTGGAGGAGGATGGCGCCAATGGGGCAGGAGGCCCTCGCCTCATGTTGGTGGGCAGTATCAGGGTGAAGCCGGAGCTGCGAAGAACCATCGAGGAATTGGGTGGGCGGGTGGTGGCTGAGGACAGTTGCCTCGACCTGCGAGAGTTGGTGGATGAGGTCAACCCGGAGGGCAGCGTGGACGACATCCTCCGCGACCTGGCGGCCAGGTATCTCTCCATCCCTCCCTGCCCAAGGATGCGCGATTTGAGGGGCCGGCTGGCCCATCTCCTCCGCGCCGACGGCCACCTCGACGGGGTCGTCTGTTGCTACTACAAGTTCTGCGACCTTTTCCTGGCCGAATTCCCCCTCATCAGGGAGGAGCTTAGAAAGCGAGGCCTGCCGGTGCTCCTCTTGGAGGACGAGGGCCAACCTAAGCTCAGCGGGCAGGCCCTGACGAGGATAGAAGCCTTCCTGGAGATGCTGAGACAATGAGGCGCTGGGAGCAACTCAAGCCGGCGTTTTTGAGGCGATTGGCAAGATCGCACCTGGCCTTCGGCCTGGCCGAGAGGGCCCTGGCCCTGAAACACCTGCCGAAGGAACAGGACCAGGTGCTGCTGCGTTTCGCCTTGGATTTGGGCGAGAAGCTTTTCGCCAAAGATGCCAGGGGCGTGGGGGCCAACATCTTCTTCCCCGCCGAGCTACTCTACGGCCTTGACATCCCTCCCTTTTACCCGGAGGTGGCCTCCGGGTTGGGAGCGTCGCTGGGGATGGCGGAGGAGGGCCTGGCCAAGGCCGAGGCGGCTGGTTATCCCGGCGACCTCTGCACCTTCCATCGAAACGCCGTCGGCATGAAGCTGCGGGGCCTCTTCCCGCCATTGAGGGCCTACGTGGCCACCTCCCACATCTGCGACGTGGCCCCTCAAATAATGGCTAATTTCGCCTACGAGGATGAGGTGCCCTTCATCCTGGTGGACGTGCCGCCGGAGAGGGACGAGGAGAGCGTGGATTACGTTGAAAGGCAATTAGAGGCCGCTGTCGAGGAGCTTTGCGTGGTCACGGGGGCCTCCTTCGACATAGACCGGCTGCGGGAGGCCATCCGCCTCTCCAACCAGGCGCGGCGATACGCCATCGAGGTCATGGAGCTGCGGCGGGCATCCCCCAGCCCCCTGCGCGGCTCCGGGATGTTCGGCCAGCTCGCACTTATCGCCTTCCTCTTCGGCAGCCCCCACGGGGTCGAATACTACCGTGCCCTGCGGGATTACACCCACGAGCTGGTGGAGAGAGGAGCCAGCGAGCAGGCCAACCAGCGTTACCGCCTGCTCTGGCTGCACCTCAAGCCTTACTATCCCAACCAGCTCCTCGCCCACTTGGAGGACGAGCTCGGCGCGGCCATCGTCTTCGAGGAGATGAGCCTCGTCTGGTGGGACGAGCTGGACGAGCGGAGGCCTCTGCGCGCCCTGGCCGAGAAGATCCTCAGCCATCCCAGCCTGGGGCCGGCGAAGCACAGGGCGGAGGTGGTCCTGAAGCTGGCCAGGGAGTTCGCCGTGGATGGGGTGGTGCACTTCAACCACTGGGGCTGCCATCAGTCCACCGGGGCCCTGCGCATCGTCCGCGACCGCCTGCGAAGGGAGGGCATTCCCTTCTTGGAGATAGATGGCGACTGCGTGGACGGGAGGAATCTGCAGTGGGGCCCGCTTCTGACCCGCATCGAGGGTTTCATCGAGATGCTGGAGGGGTGAGATGTATTACGCGGGCGTTGATGTAGGGGCCGCTACGGGCAAAGTGGTCATCCTGGGAGAGGAGGGGGAGATGGTCGGCTTCTCCATCGTGCCCACCGGGGCCAGCAGCCGCAGGGCCGCCGAGGTCGCCCTGGAGAAAGCCCTGGAGAAAGCCGGCCTGGATCGTGATCTGGTGGGGCCTATGGTGGCCACTGGCTACGGGCGCGCCAGCGTGGACTATGCCGAACGGCAGGTGACCGAGATCACCTGCCATGCCCGGGGGGCCTATCACCTCTATCCCCAGGCGCGAACGGTCATTGATATCGGCGGCCAGGACAGCAAGGTCATCCTTATCGGCCCCAAGGGCCGGGTACTCGATTTCCTGATGAACGACAAGTGCGCTGCCGGCACGGGCCGTTTCCTGGAGGTGATGGCCAGGGCCCTGGAGCTGGACATAGAGGAGCTGGGCGAGGTGGGGCTGAGGGCGCGCCGGCCGGTCTCCATCTCCAGCACCTGCACCGTCTTCGCCGAATCGGAGGTGGTGGGGTTGGTGGCGGAGGGGGTGTCGAGGGAGGACATCGTGGCCGGGTTGCACAAGGCCATCGCCCGCCGCATAGGAGCGATGGCGGCTCGTGTCGGCTTCGTCCCGCCGGTGATCATGGCGGGGGGAGTGGCCAAGAATCGAGGGGCGGTCAAGGCGCTGGAGGAGGAACTGGGCGTCCCCCTCATCGTCCCCGAGGAGCCTCAGATTGTGGGGGCTTTGGGGGCGGCTTTGTTGGCCAGGGAAGCAGGTAGCCGTTAGCAAAAGAGGAGGTTTTTAATGAATACATTTAACCGCGTAGTGGTGATTCTGCTCCTGTTGGCGGTCATGGTCATCCTGACCAGGGCGCTGGTCGTGCCACGACCGACGATCGGGGCTCTGCAGCGGGCTTTGATCGGCCTTGATGCCAGCCTGGCTCGAATCAATCGAGCTCTACTTTCCATAGGGGGCATCGCCCTGGCCGTGCTGGTGGACGTCCTCTGTATCTGGCTGCTGTGGGCGGAAATCAGGCGGCCTCGCCCTAAAGCGATTAAAGTCCAAACAGTCAGCAGCGGGGAGGCCGAGCTGACTCTCGACTCCATTGCCCGCCGCCTGGAGACCCACATCGGCCAGCTAGCCGGGATCGTCTCCGTTAAGCCGACCGTCGTGGCCAGGAGGGGCGGCGTTGAAGTGTCGCTCGACTTGGAGACCAGTCCTGAGATCGAGGTGCCGGCCAAGACGGAGGAGATTTACCAGGCGGTTAAAGAAGCCATTGAGGACAAAATGGGGGTGAAGGTGCGCAAGGTGAGAGTTAACATCAAGCACGCTCCCTATCGCAAAGAGCAGTATGAGTCGCCTCCCCGAAAGCCCTCGGTGTGAGCTCGATCGGGTCTGGGGGGTAGTTGTGGCCTAGGGAGCTTTCGGGGGTCGGACTAGAATATCACTTCAGGCAAAGGAGGATATCATGAACAGCTTCACACGGAAGTTGATGGATGGGAGAACGGGCAGGGCTCTGGAGGGGCTCGTCTATTGGCTTGCCCGCCGTGACTCCCTGCGGGGGTTCTATCTCCGGCGACACGAGAGGAAGACGATCCAGGAGATCGCCAGGGGTCTGGAGCCGACGGAGCACCCTCCAGGGGTGCGCCGAGACAGGAAGCTGCTAGGCCTATCCATGCTCTACGGCTTCGACAGGGGCCTGCGAAGGGGGCTCATCGCCGATTCGGTGGCGAGGAGGTTCCTGCACAACCTAGTGCAATGGTACATCGTCGAGAATTATGGCCGGGAGCTCAAGGATGCATTTAAGGCTGAACATGGCGCTTGGCCACCCTGGTTTATCGTCGTCAGCCCCGGCAAGGGCTGCAACCTGCACTGCAAGGGCTGTTACGCCAATTCCAGCGCCAGAAACCCTGAGAGGCTGGACTGGGAGATCACAGACCGCATCATATCCGAGGCCAAGGAGCTCTGGGGCCTGAGGTTCATCGTCATCTCCGGCGGGGAGCCTATGGTCTACAGATCCCATGGCAAAGGCATCCTGGACATCTTCGAGAAACACAACGATTGCTTCTTCCTCATGTACACCAACGGCACGCTGTTTGACAAAGAGACAGCGCGGAGGATGGCCCAAGTGGGCAACGTCACGCCCGCCATCTCCGTGGAGGGGATGGAGGAGAAGACGGACGCCCGGAGGGGGAAGGGCGTCTTTCAGAGGGTGTTGCGCGGCATGGCTAACCTCAGGGAGGCAGGGGTTCCCTTCGGGCTCTCGATGACGGCCACCCGGGTCAACTACCAGGAGATATTCTCCGATGAGTTCCTCGATTTCTTCTTCGAGGAGCAGGGGGCGCTCTACGGCTGGATCTTCCAGTACATGCCCATCGGCCGGGGCTTCACCCTTGAGCTGATGCCCACCCCGGAGCAGAGAGTTTGGATGCTGAGACGGATGTGGGAAGTGGTGAGGCAGCGCAAAATATTCCTGATAGATTTCTGGAACTCCGGCCCCTCCGTTTTCGGCTGTCTCGCTGCGGGAAAGGAGAGCGGCTATCTGTACTTCGATTGGAACGGGAAGGTGATGCCCTGCGTCTTCTACCCCTACTCGCCGGTCAACGTCCTGGAGGTCTACAAGAACGGCGGGAATCTGATGGACGTTTGGAGCCATCCCTTCTTCGAGGCCATCCGCCGGTGGCAGTACGATTACGCCTCAAAGCAGGGCAACTGGCTGATGCCCTGCGCTATCAGGGATCACCATGAGATGTGCCGCCGGCTCCTTGAGACCTATCATCCTGAGCCTGAGGATGAGATGGCGGCCGCAGCGCTGCAGGACGAGGATTACCACCGAGGGTTAGTGGAGTACGACCGGAGATTGGCCGAACTCACTGAGGATATCTGGAGGAGGGAGTATCTGGATGGAATGGGGAAGGTTGAGAGGGAGCGTGTCTTTCTATCCTCTTAGGTGTTAATATATCAAAAGCTGCTTTCTGGGGTGCCTGGAGTTAGTCACCATTGAGCAGCCCAGGTTCAGGAGGGGCGTCCTCGCCCCGTCTCGGCGGCGAGGACGCCGCCTTTAAATTGCTGAAGTGGAGGAAGAGCATGTTCGCACACGATATTAGGCTAGGCGTCGAAGACGCTAGCTCGTTGGAAAGCGATCCGATAAGGGAGTACGTTTGGCGGCCGCGGCCGATCAACGTCTGGGTGGGCATGAACCCCTGTAACAAGCTTCAGTGGCGCGTTCTCCACGAATTGCGGGAGAGGCTGGAGGCCAAAGGGTGCATCTTCGTTCAGACACCGAGGGAGGAAACGGAGATTGGGTCGGCAGCTCACCTAGCCATAGGCTTTGGGACACGCCTGGGGGAGGAGATTCCACCGAACGTGGTCTACGGCCGATTGCCCAAGCCCCGCGGCACGGCTTTAATGATAACTACGGTGAAAAGGATCCCGGAGACGGATTTGTTTGACTTGGCCCGCGGGCAGCTCGTGAGGAAGGGCGGCCATATTGGCATCCTGGTTGAGGGCGATCCGGATGGAACAACGGTGAGGAGAGCGCTCTGGGGCAGCATGGCGGGAAATCACCGCTTGCTCGAAGGGAATGAAAAGGACATCTTCGACGATTTGGCCCTTCGGGTGCAGGCCCACGCTGGGGCTGAGAAGATAAACAAGCACGAGGGTGATGACGAAACGATAATATCGTGGCCGGAGTGGAAGGAATCGCCCGTCCACCGCGACATCGCCCAGGCCGGGCGTGCCCTGGGCGAGGCCGGCATCATCGAGGATAAAGTGGCCCTGGATCAATATGGCTCGAGTAGGCAGGTGCGATTGGTGTTAAGATTCCTGGAGAGGGCGGCGCTGGGCGAAGGCATGCGGAGCCAGCTCGATCCGCAGTTGCGCGTCATGGGCGTGACGGCAACGGGCGGGGGTAAGATCAACGTCAGCCCCGACCCCATGGATGGAGATGTCATCCCCATCGGTCGTTTGACCTGGAAGGGCTACGTGAGGGCCATCCCGCAGGGTTGCCCCATCACTTTCCGGGAGCCCTCGATAGAGACGCACGAAAACGGGATGGTCTACCTGGCCGGCGCCCTGGTCAATGCCGGTCTGGTGGATAGCTTCGACAGCTTCCTGCGGTTCCTCAAGGACCACTTTGCCCGATATGAGCGCATAGACATACTTCCTGAGGGCATGCAGCCCAAGGTGGTGACCATTGAGCACTTCCATCGGCAACCTAAGAAGGGCAGCATAAAGGACCCATCGAAGGTGGAGCTCGCCTATCCAGACCCGGAGCGTTTCCCCCGCATTGATTTTCCCTGCGGCGTGCGTGAGGCCGAGCTACAGTTACTTTCGGCCCTCTTTCGGGCCCGGGCCTTCAGAGAGCCTGGGCCTTTAGACAAAGTTGTCATAGCTGTCCTCCCAGGCCATGGCTCTGTAGCTGTCTACGGAGGGCCCAGGCAGGAGCTCATTGACATCCTGGTCAACGGCATGGAGATGGAACAGCCAATTCGGGTATGAGGTGATCGTTGTGAAAGCCATCCAATTCGTCCAGAGCATCCCCCGCTACCTTCTCTCCAAGGCCATTGGCCGCTTTTACCCGCCGATTTTCTGGAGCCGATTCTCCTGTTTGGAATATCGTGACGTGCCGGAGCCTTCCCTGCCAAACGAGGATTGGGTTAGGGTCAAGGTCCGATACGCGGGAATCTGCGGCAGCGACATGGGGCTTATCCTCTTGCATAATAGCCCCTCGCTCTCGGCCCTCACCTCCTTCCCCTTCACCATTGGGCACGAGAACGTGGGCACCATCGCCGAGCTGGGCGCGGGCGTCCGGGGCTTCAAGGTGGGCGAGAGGGTGGTCGTGGACCCGACCTTGAGCTGCGAGGTGCGGGGCTTCGCCGACCTTTGCCCGGCCTGCCAAAGGGGGGATACCAACCTCTGCCAGCGTTTCGCCGAGGGAAACATCCCTCCCGGCCTCCTCATCGGCAACTGTCGCCGGACGGGCGGGAGCTGGAGCCCTTTCTTCGTGGCCCACAAATCCCGGCTGTTCAAGGTCCCCCCCTCGGTGGATGATGAAAACGGCGTCATGGTGGAGCCCTTCGCCGTGGCCCTACATGCGGTCATGCGTAACCTCCCCTGCGACGATGAGACCGTCCTGGTCGTTGGGTCTGGGGTCATCGGCCTGTGCGTGGTGGCCGCCCTGCGGGCCTTGGGCAGCAAGGCGCGGGTGATCGCCCTGGCCAAGCACCCCTTCCAGGCGGAGATGGCCGGGCGCTACGGGGCCGATGAGGTGATCCGCCTGGCGAGGGGCTACTACCAGGAGCTGGCAGAGATTTTGGGAGCCCGGCTTTACAGGCCCATCATGGGGAAACCCGTCGTGGTCGGGGGAGCCGACTTGGTCTTCGATTGCGTGGGGAGCGGGGCAAGCATAGACGATGCCCTGCGCTTCGCCCGCAGCGGCGGCAAGGTGGTGCTGGTGGGGCTGGCTGCCTTGCCCAAGGGGATAGACTGGACGCCCATCTGGCTCAACGAACTTCAAATCAAAGGGAGCTACACCTATGGCCTCGAACTGTGCCAGGGGCAGAGGATGCACACCTTCCAGGTGGCCCTGGACCTGATGGCCGAGGGCAAGGTGGACCTGGCTCCTTTGGTGACCCACAAGTTCAAACTGGAGGATTATCGGCGGGCCCTGGCGACCGTGGCCAGGAAGGGCCAAAGTGGGGTCATCAAGGCCGTTTTCGCCTTCGAATAGGCTTTCGGAGTAAGGGACAAGGCCACCGCGGGCTGGATTCAACCCGCAGAGCTTGATTCCTCTTAGAGGTTAGATAGCCTGTTTTCAACAGCTGTATCTCCTTAGCCCTGAGCTTCAGCTCAGGGCGATCGGCATCCATTCCGGCAATAATTTCTCAAATTTCATCAGAATGGAAGGGGGGAGATCAATGGAAAAGGCATTATGCTACATTCGTGCGGTTTCGGACACGAGGGAGATAATCTCCCGGAGAATTGACGCCAAGCTGCATTCATTGAGATTGCTGGAACGGAGCAGATGGGCCCGAAGGATGCTCGATGTGGCGATAAAGGGCATCCGAGTGGAATCTATCCCTGCCTGTCTGAGCGATGGTAAGCGTGCGATTCTAGTGAGCAATTATCCGTCGGTCTCGCAGACGTTGATGGCAGTCATAAAAGTTGGCTGTCGTCTGCCCGGTGGAAAGCCTCGACTAAAAGCGATCGCCAGGAAAGGCGTCCTGGGGGGAGCCAATCCGCTATTGAAGGCCCTGGGTGTGGGTGACTATATCTTCCCGGCCTTGAAGGACCAATCCGGGAAATACGTGCTGGAGCCCGAAGTCCTCAAGAGAGTTCTGGCCCATCTCGATGGCCAAGGAAGCGTTTTATGGCTTTCCATCACGGGCAAGACGAGGGGCAATGGCCTGTTGGAGCGCGATTTGAGAACCGGGGCGGCGCTTTTCTCCCTCAAGAAAAAGATCCCCATCGTGCCCATGGGGCTGGTGACCGTGGAGAGAGAGGGGAAAATCAAGGTAGTGGGGGTCAGGTTTGGGGAGCCCATAGATCCACCGGAGGTGGGAAAGCTGAGCGATTTCGAGAGGAGCGACCTCTTGGTGGATATCTCACGGCTGGTGATGTGCCGCATAGCCGCCCTGCTCCCTCCCGGCCAGAGGGGGGATTTCGAAGATGTCGAGGACAAGTTGGAGGAGGTTCGGAGCAGGCTAAACTCCGTACATTGCAATGCGTAGCGGTGGAGGACCCCGTCCGTCCTTGATTCAGACTTCCGAAGTCTCCGAGACTTCGGAAGTCTGAAATTTCACCCTTCTTGCCCTGAGAGGAAGAAGGGAGTATAATTGCAAATGCCGAGGGGGAGGACGGATGAGGTTATGAAAGAATTGAGCATTGACCCCGCCTCCGTGGCCAGTCAGATCGAGGATTTCATCTGCCGGGAGGTGGAGAGGTTTAAGCGGGATGGGGCTATCCTGGGCCTCAGCGGAGGGATCGACTCCGCCGTCGTCGCCGCCCTGGCCGTCCGCGCCCTGGGCCCTGGAAAGGTGCTGGCCCTCATCATGCCTGAGCTGGACAGCGCGCCGGAGAGCAAGCGAGATGCCCTCAACCTTGCCAGGAAGCTGGGCATCAAGTGTAAAACCGTCGGCCTCACCAAAATCCTGCTCCCCATCGGTGTCTACGGCAGAATCCCCCTCTGGCTGCTGGGTCTCAGACACCTCAAGGAGAGGATGGTCAGACGCTACTACGAGGGCTTCAGCGAGGAGCTGGGGAAGTATGAGACGCCTTTCGCGGCCATCATGGTGGGCACCAGAGGAGTGAGAGGACCCTGGCTGAACCAGGCTGTAGCTTATCATCGGGTGAAGGTACGGCTGAGGATGGTCTTGCTCTACTACTACGCCGAGCTTGAAAATTTGCTGGTTGTGGGCACTTGCAACAAGACGGAGAAGGCAGTCGGCTTCTTCGTGAAATATGGCGATGCCGCCGCCGACGTCGCCCCTCTGGAGTCGCTTTACAAGACGCAGGTGCGGCAATTGGCGGCCTTTCTCGACATCCCGGAGGCCATCAGGCTGAAGCCGCCCTCTCCTGACCTCCTGCCTGGCATCAGCGACGAATACGCCCTGGGCCTGGACTACACCACGCTGGATCGAATCCTCTGGAGGCTGGAGAGGGGCATGGACGCCGAGGATATCGCCGCCAAGGTGGGCGTCGAGCCGGGGCTGGTGCGATACGTCGAGGAGCTAAGGCGGCGCTCGGAGCACATGCGCGTCCCTCCCAGTACGGTTTCGCTCCGGTGAGCGGCGATGTGGGAGAGGGTGGGGATGAAGAAGTACCGCCCTTGCGCGATGGACGTGAGCTGCCACTACAAAAACGATGATGTAGGGGATGCTCTCCGTCCCATCCCTACGGCGGGGACGGAGGGCCGCCTCTACGGGGCGGACGATGAGCAAAGTTGACATGACCGTGTTAGCGAAAAAAGAATATCCTTCGGTGCTGAGAAACAAGCATTTCCGGCGGCTGTGCGCCGCTCAATTTATCTCTTTGGTGGCCACTTATGCTATCTATTTCGCCTCCATGGCTTTGGTGGAAGAGATCACCCATTCCAGCGCCCAGATGGGCCTGATGATATTCTCCTCCACCCTGCCAGGGCTGTTATTCGGGTTGCTAGCAGGGGTGGTGGTGGATCGTTATGAGCGGGTAAAGGTCATGATGGGCGCCAATATCATGCGCGCCCTGGTGGCCCTGGCCTTCACCGCGGCCGTATACTTCTTTCCTCATATTTATCTGCTGCTGACCATCTACCTGACCAACTTCTGCCTCTCTGCCCTTGCCCAGTTCGTCATCTCGGCCGAGGGGGCCACCATCCCCTATCTGGTAGGCGAGAAGAGGCTTATGGCGGCCAACTCGGTCTTCAATGTCTCCTCGCTGGCCTCGCAGGGGGCCGGTCTGATCGTCCTGGCCCCGTTGTTGTTGAAACTCAGCGGGGCCGAGGCCGTTGGATTGGTGGGAGTTATCCTTTACTTAGCAGCTTTCATCGTTGTAATCCGCCTTCCCAGGGAGAACAAGGTCCGCAAGCCAGGGCAAGGACGGAGGCTGGCCGAGATATGGGTCGAACTCAAGGAGGGGTGGCGCTTCATCTCCAGCGACCGGCTTGTCACTTTGGCCACCTTGCAGTTGACCTTCACCTCCATGCTGACCCTTATGCTCTCCACCCTGGCGCCAGGCTTCGTGGACCGCGTCCTCGGCATAGAGATCGCCGATGCGGTTTACATGGCCGTGCCCGTGGGGGTGGGCTTCGGGCTGGGTATAGCCTTGGTGGGGAGGCGGGGCGAACTATTGAGCAAGGAGAAGTGGATCAGCCTTGGTTTCATCATGTTGGGCCTGGGCCTGATCGCGCTGCCCTTTTTAACGAGCGTAAGCGGCCCCTTTCTCTTCATCATGGCGATGGTTGTCTTCGCCATAGGCCTGGGCCTAGCCCTGATCACCATTCCTGCCAAGACCATCCTGCAAGAGCGTCCACCGGCGGGGATGAGGGGGCGGGTCATTTCTACCCAGCTCGTCCTGGGCAATGCCGCCTCCACTCTGCCCATGCCCCTGGGCGGGGGGCTGGCGGACCTCATCGGCATCAGGAAGACGATTTTTATCCTGGCCTGCATCACCCTGGGGGCGGCTGCGGCCAGTATCCGACAGATTCGTGGCTGAGGAGGGAGCAAATGGCCCGATTTTTCCGTCGTCCGAAAGTGGGATTGGCCCTCAGCGGGGGTGGGGCGCGAGGGCTGGCCCACATCGGCGTGCTCAAGGTCCTGGAGCGCGAGGACATCCCCGTTGACTTTCTGGCCGGCACCAGCATGGGCGGGATCATCGCCGCCGCCTATGCCGCGGGCCTGAGCATCGAGTACATCGAGAAAGAAGCCCTGCGCATGGGGCGGCTGCGAAACCTCATCACCCTTATGGATCGCTCCCTGCCCAGGCTGGGCCTGTTCGAGGGCCAGAAGGTGCAGGAGTATCTGGCCGGGCACCTGGGGGACATAACTTTCGATGAGTTGAAGATACCCCTGGCCCTGGTGGCTGTGGACCTGGAGACGGGGGAGGAGGTGGTGTTGAGAAAGGGCCGGGTGGTGGACGCGGTGAGAGCCACCATCTCCCTCCCCGGCGTCTTCGCCCCTTACCGGCTGGATGGCCGCCTCCTGGTGGACGGCGGGGTGCTCAATAATCTGCCCGCCGACGTCGTCCGCGAGATGGGGGCCGACGCAGTGATCGCCGTGGATGTGGGCATCAAGCCCGAGGACCTGCCCCACTTTCTGGAGGCGGAGAAGAAGCGCCTTCCCCTCACCCAAATCCCCCTTATCATCGAGACCCTGCGCCGCACAGTGGGCATCATGGAGGGGTGGATCAACGCCCAGAAGCTCGCCCAGGCCAAGCCGGAGGTGCTGATCAAGCCGGCGCTGAGTGATGATATCGGCTTGTTCGTCGGTTTCAACCGCGTGGCGGAGTGCATCGCGGCAGGGGAGGAGGCGGCCATCGCGGCCCTGCCCAGGATCAGAGAGATAACCAGCCGGTCGCCTTTGCTCAAGCTCTGGCGTTGACCATTCCTGCAGACCTCCGAGGTCTCCGAGACCTCGGAGGTCTTTACCAAAAAGGTGTGGATATGAGACCCCTGGGGTTGAGATACAGGCACCTCAGGCGCTATCGCGAGATCGTCCACGTCCTGGCCAAACATGGATTTGGCGGCTTCATTGACCAGATGGGGCTCGTCCCCTACCTCTCCCTTCCCCGGCGGCTGCTGCGACGCTGGGCGCAGGAGCCGCCCCTGACCCTGCCGGAGCGCGTGCTCCTGGCCATCGAGGAACTGGGCCCCACTTTCATCAAGCTGGGCCAGATACTGAGCACCCGTCCCGACCTCATCCCCCCCGACTTCATCCGCGAGCTGGCGAAGCTTCAGGACGCCGTCCCTCCTGCCCCCTGGGAGCAGGTCAGGGAACAGATCGAAAGCGAGCTGGGCGGCCCCATCGAGGATATCTTCACCTCCTTCAACGTCGAGCCCGTGGCCGCCGCCTCCCTGGCCCAGGTGCACGAGGCGACCCTGCCCGGCGGGGAGGAGGTGGTGGTCAAGGTGCAGCGGCCGGGCATCGAGGAAGTCATTGACGTTGACTTGGAGATCCTCTTCGACCTGGCCCGCCTGGCCCAGGAGCGCACCCCTCTGGGCGAGGTCTACGACCTGACGGAGATTGCCGAGGATTTCGCTTTCACCCTGAGGGGGGAGCTGGATTACCGGCGGGAGGGCTACAATGCCGACCGCTTCCGCCGTAACTTCGCCGGTGAGCCGCACCTTTATATCCCCAAGGTCTATTGGGACTACACCACGCGGCGGGTGCTGGTCATGGAGCGCATCTCCGGCATCAAGATAGACGACGTGGAGGCCCTGGACGCGGCGGGCTTCGACCGCCACCAGATCGCCCTCTGTGCCGCCCGCATCATCGTGAAGGAGGTGCTGGAGGACGGCTTCTTCCACGCCGACCCCCACCCCGGCAACTTCTTCGTCCTGCGAGGGGAGGACGGCTCCCCCGTCATCGGGGCCATGGACTTCGGCATGGTCGGCCACCTGGACCGGCGGGACAGGGAGAACCTCATCCGCCTGTATACCTCCGCCGTCCGATTGGACGTGGAGGTGGTGGTCAACCAGTTGATCAGGATGGGCGCCGCTGGGCGGGGACTGGATCGCCTGGGCCTGGAGAGGGACATCGGGAGGCTGCTGACCAAATATTACGGCCTTCCCATCAGGGAAATCAGGGTCGCGGAGGTGGTGGAGGAGGTGAGGCCCGTCGTCTTCCGCCACCACCTGCGGCTGCCCTCCCAGTTCTGGCTCCTGGGCAAGACGCTGGGCATGATGGAGGGCGTGGCGCTTAAGCTCGACCCCGACTTCGACTTCTTTGCCGTCAGCAGGCCTTACGTGCGTCGCTTCCTGTGGCAGATGGCCTCGCCGCGGGCCTGGGCGAAGAAGCTGGCCCGGGGCGTCGGCGATTGGGGGGAGTTTTTCTCTACCCTCCCCCGGCAGGCGCCGCGCCTCCTCGATCAGATGGAGAGGGGTGAGCTCCAAATCACCCTGAGGTCGAGGGAGATAGAGGGCCTACCCGCCAAGCTGGACAGGGTGGCCAACCGGCTGGCCCTCAGCGTCCTGGTGGCCGCCTTCATCGTTGCCCTGGCCACGCTGCTGCCTTCCTCGCTCCCCAGCGGCTGGCGCGATTGGGCCTTCTGGCTGATGATCCCCGGCTTCCTGGCCGCCGGCATCCTCGGCCTGTGGCTGCTCTTCTCCATCCTGCGCTCCGGACGGCGCTGACGCCCTGACTGTTTTCCTTACGTTGCGCCTTCGCCCTCGGCAGCCGCCAAGATAGGGGCGATATTTCGGGATGATGTGCTTCTGTCGTAATTGCAAAGGCTATCGAGTTATTGCTATAATGGGTCTGAAGCATTGGTTGGATAGGGGACATTATACGCCCTTTCCTTGTAGGGGAGGTAACAATGGTTACTTTAGGGAATCGAAAGTATGGAAATCCAGTGCTGGTACA
>Ga0190316_1000306_pt1 | contig 14119 bp, 14 predicted proteins | sample 48701112_MG_FD_161663 | JGI IMG/M metagenome (GOLD analysis project Ga0190316, IMG submission 161663) | Hydrothermal vent sediment bacterial communities from Southern Trench, Guaymas Basin, Mexico - 4870-11-1-2_MG | ecosystem: Environmental > Aquatic > Marine > Hydrothermal vents > Sediment ... | reverse complement strand
TCACCAGTTGGCTTTAGAGGTAGAAGTTTGAGTTTTCTTTTGGCTAATGTTTTATCAAGAAAATCTTTGATTGCCCTCTTGAAGAGAGAGACAGATTTATTTCTTGAAAAAGCTAGATTGGAGCGCCCTTCTTTTTCTCCAGAAATTTTTTTCTTAAACAGAGAAAGCGCTTTAGTTAATCTCTTCTCTCTCCTTGATTGTTCAAAAAAATTTAATCCTCGTTTCAGCAAAGAAGGTTTTGTTTTTTTAGGAGTTTATCCTAAAAAAACAGAGATTTGTTATCTTAATAGTTTTTTTGGTGCTTCTCAATTTTTTTCTTTAGAGGAAGGCTTTTTAAACCTCTTTTTAGAGCTAGTTAAGGATAAATTTTCTTTTAGAAAAGAAGAGGGTTTGAAGTTTATTGATTTATTTTCAGCTGGTAGGTTGTCAACTAATTGGCAAAAAGCCTTTAAAGAAATTAACAATTTAGCAGCAGAGAATTTTCTGGATATTTTTCTTTATCTTTTCAGAAAAATTGGCTATTCCTCAGAAGAAAAGAAAACGATTAAAGTTTTTATTTATGGTGATGGTTTTTTTTGGACTGATTTACCTTTATTGCTGAAGAAGGCCTTTAAAGAAAAAAGGCAAAATAAAATTAATTTTTCTTTTCGGGTTATTTCTCAAGAGAGTTTAGAAAAAGAATTTAATTTTTCAATAGAATCTTCTTTAAAAGAAGCTGAGAAAAAATTAACTTTATTTTCTTTAAATGCTTTTCCTTTGACTTGGCAGGAAAAAAATGTTTTAAGTCGTTATCTTTGGCGAGTAATAAGAAGGATTCAATAATTTAGATATTTTCATTTTAGCGCAAAACGCAAAACGCAAAACGCAAAAGAAATCTCAAATGTCAAAACTCAAATCTCCCGCCCCAAAGGGGCGAGGCTCGCTCAGTGAAACTGAGCGGCAAATCCAAATCTTAAATCTCAAAACTTAGATAAATTCGAAATCCGAATTTCGAATTTCGGATTTTTAATATTTCAACTCGTTAACTCGTGAACTCGTTAATAGATAATAAAACAATAAATATCAAATAAGTTTCAATAAATTTCAATAAATATCTATAAATATCCCTTTTATTGCCAATTGCCAATTGCCAACTGCCAACTGCTAATTGTGTGTTTGACTTGGTTTTTCTTTTTTGTTAAAATGAAATCTAAATAAAAGATTTGTTTGAGAAAAAATATAGATTAAACAATCAGATAAAAGCCAGAGAAGTGAGAGTAATTGATGAGGAAGGAAAGAATTTAGGAATAATGCCTACTTCCCAGGCTTTGGCTTTGGCTTATAAAAAGAATTTGGATTTAGTTGAAATAACCGAAAGAACTTCGCCACCAGTGGCGAAAATAATGAATTTTGGCAAATTTCTTTATCAACAGAAGAGAGCGGTAAAGAAAGAAAAGAAAAGGAAAGAATTGAAAATTATTAGAATCGGTTTCAAAGAAGGCGAGAAAGATTTAGAAACCAAAGCTAAAAAGATTGATGAGTTTTTAAAAGAAGGAGAAAAAATAAGGATAGAAATTCGTTTAAAAGGGAGAGAGAAAAAATTTTTTGACCTTGGCCAGAAGAAACTCCTTTCTTTTTTGGAAAAAATTAGTCAAGAATATAGAATTATTCAAGAAATTAGAAAGGCGTCAACTGGCTGGAATTTAGTTATTGATAAAAAGACAGCAAAAAATGCTTAAATTTGAGAGAAAGATTCAAGGCGAGTCCTTGAGAATAGAGATTAATAAATTTGCCTGCCAAGCAAATACTTCTTTGCTTCTAAAATATCAAGATACAGTTTGTTTGATTGCTTTAGTTTTTGGTAAGGAAGATTTGCCTCATTTAGATTTTTTGCCTTTTTCTGTAGAATATCGTGAGAGGTATTATGCTGTTGGTAAGATTGGTGGTAGTCGTTTTATTAGAAGAGAAACTAGGCCTTCGGAAGAGGCAGTTTTAACCGCCAGATTAATAGATAGAAGTTTGCGGCCGCTTTTTCCAGAGAATTTAAGAAGAGAAATTCAATTGATTATTACCGTTCTTTCTTTAGGTGACTTCGATCCTGATTTTTTGGCTTTGTTTGGTTCTTCTTTGGCTCTTTCTCTTTCAGAGATTCCTTTTGAAGGGCCGGTGGCTGGCTTGAGAATTATTAGGGAAGGAAACGAAGAAATAATTAATCCAGAATTTTCTTTAAGAGAAAAAGCCGACTTAGATATTTTTGCTTCTAAAGGCAGTCAAGGATTGTTTAATATGTTAGAGTTAGGAGGAAAAGAAGTGAAAGAGGATGAAGTTATTTCTTCTTTAACAAAAGTTTCTCGGTCGATAGATTCTTTGGTTGATTTTCAGAAAGAGATTATTGAACAATTGAAGCCCAAAAAAAACAATAGTTTTCTTTTGAAGGTTGAGAATCAGGAGATAGAAAAAAGAGTTAAAGATTATTTTGCCAAAGAGGAGATAAATTTTGAAGAAGACATTTCTTTAATTAAAGAGAATCTTCTTTCTTCTTTAGAAAGGGAAGGTATTAACTTTGATGAAAATAATATCTTTCTATTGAATTATTTTTTTAAAAAAGAACTTAAAAAAATTTTTAAAGAGAAAATTCTTAAAGAAGATAAGAGAAGTGATGGTCGGCGAGCAGATGAGTTAAGAAAAATGGAATTTTCAGTTGGTTTACTGCCGAGAACTCATGGCTCGGCTTATTTTCAAAAAGGTTTGACAAGGATACTTTCTTCAGTGACTTTAGCTAGTCCTTCTTCTCAATTGTTTCTAGATACCATTGAAATTTCAGGAAAGAAAAGATTTATTCATCATTATAATTTTCCTCCTTATGCTGGTGGTGAAATTGGCAGTTATGCTCGGCCGCCTGCTCGTCGGGAAATAGGTCATGGCGCTTTAGTAGAAAAGGCCTTGTTGGCGGTTATTCCTCAAGAAGATATTTTTCCTTATACTATTAGAGTAGTTTCTGAGGTTCTTTCTTCTAATGGTTCTTCTTCGATGGGCTCGGTTTGTGCTTCTTCTTTAGCTTTAATGGATGCTGGCGTACCAATCAAAAGACCAATTTTTGGTTTGGGGATGGGTTTGATAGGGGAAATTGATGGCCAGTATAAGATTCTTTCTGATATTCGTGGAGCTGAAGATCACTTTGGTGAAATTGATTTTAAAGTAGCTGGTTCAGAAAAAGGAATAACTGCCTGCCAATTGGATGTTAAAAATAAAGGTTTGAGTTTAGAAATTATCAAGGAAGTTTTAGAGCAGGCAAAAAAGGGCCGAGAAGAGATTTTAAGGGAGAGCCAAAAAGCAATTAAAGAGCCAAGAAAAGAACTTTCTCCTTATGCCCCGAAAATTGTTTCTTTGACAATTCCTCCAGAAAAAATTGGCCTTTTAGTTGGTACTGGCGGCAGGACAATTAATTCTTTGATTGAAAAATACCAATTGGCAGATATTGATATTGAGGAAGATGGCCGAATTTTTATTGCTGGCCAAGACAAAGAAAATGTTGAAAAGGCAGCTAAAATTATTTTTCAATTAACTCGCGAGTATCAGCTAGGCGAGAAAGTTGTTGGTAGGGTGGCTAAGATTTTAGATTTTGGAGCTATTGTTGAACTTGATAAATTTCATACTGGTCTTTTACATATTTCAGAGATAAGCAACAAGAGAATAAATAAAGTTAGTGATGTTTTAAAAGAAGGAGAAAAAATTGAAGTAAAAATTATTCGTATTGATCCGGATGGAAAAATTGGCCTTTCAATGAAGAGATAAAAGTTTATTTATCAAAGAATTATGAAAGAGAAAATATTTTTTCATTCTTATCGAAAAGGTAAAATTAGTTTGGACCAAGTAGTTGAAGAGTTGTTTTCTTTTATTAAAGAAGAGCCCTCTTTTCATTATAATCTGGCTATTGGTACTGATTCAGAACGACACAATGAAGAAGATGAATTTGTCAGCGCTATTATTATTCATCGTTTTGGTCGAGGAGGAAGATATTTTTGGCGAAGAGTTTATTTGCCAAGATCAAGGACGATGAGAGAGAGGATTTATAACGAAGTACTTTTTTCTTTGTCTATTGCCCAGGAATTAGTGAAAAGGCTTAAATCTTGGGCTAATAAATTTGATTTCTCTTTAGAAATTCATGTTGATATCGGTTTGAATGGTCCAACTAAGGCAATGGTTCAGGAGGTAATTAATTTGGTTAAAGGTAATGGTTTTAAAGTTAAAACCAAACCAGAATCTTTTGGCGCCTCCAATGTGGCTGATAGATTAATATGAAAGGTATTCCCACCCAAAAAATTTTGAAAATTAAAAACGTCAATAGAGGAGTGATGTTTTTAGAGGATGGTTCTTTGGCTAAAATTTTGGCTATCGATGGCGTCAATCTCTCTTTAAAATCAGAAGAAGAAAAACAAGTTATTGCCAGTCAATTCCAGTCCTTTTTAAATTCTTTAGATTTTGATTTGCAAATCGTTGTTCATTCGAGGCAAAAAAACTTGGCCGGCTATATTAGAAATTTGGAGAAGAGATTAGGAGAAACGACAGAAGAATTAATGCAAACCCAAATGAGAGAGTATATTGAATTTTTAAAATATTTAGGCAAGACCGGCAGTATTATGAGAAAAGATTTTTTTGTGGTTGTTTCTTATAGGCCTTTTATTGTCAGCAAAGAAGGACTTTTGACAAAATTTAAGTCGCTTTTTTCTAAAAAAGAAGAAACAGAAGAGAAAAAAAGCGAAGAAGAGAAACTTAGTCAAGAGAAGAAGATAGAACAATTAAATCAGAGGGTTGATTTAGTGGTTGATGGTTTAACAAATATTGGTTTAAATGTTATTATTTTAGAGACCAAAGAGATTATTGAATTGTTTTATAACCTTTACAATCCTGGTTTGGTAGAAATAAATAATTTAGAAGTTTTATCAAGATAAATTAAAATGTTTTTAAAGGACAAATTTTCTTCTCAAGAAGAGAAAATTGAAATTCCTCAAGTTCTTCCTCAAAAAGAGGAAGTTTTGAAAGATCTCTTGGCGCCGGCGGCAGTTGAAGTTGCTCCTAATTATTTAAAATTGGGCAGTTTTTATGCCAAAACTTTTTTTGTTTTCTCCTATGCTAAATATCTTGATTTTGGTTGGCTTCAATCGTTGATTTCCTTGAATGAAATTTTTGATCTCTCAATATTTTTTCATCCAATTGATACTTCTCAAGCCCTTAAACAATTAAGAAAAAAGATTGCTCAAATAGAAGCTCAAATTATAGAAGATGAGGAAAAAGGTAAAGTGAGAGATCCCTCTTTGGAAATAGCCCAAAGAAACATTGAAAGATTGAGAGACGCTTTACAATCAGCTGAAGAGAAACTTTTTCATGTTTCTCTTTATGTTACTATTTGGGCAGAGGATTTGACTTCTTTAAAGAGGAAAGAACAAGACGTTCTTCTTCTTTTCAAAAATAGAATGATTTATGTTAAGCCAGCCATTTTCCAGCACTTAGAAGGAGTCAATTCTACTTTTCCTTTGGGAGTTGATGAATTAGAAGTTTACAATACTTTAGATACTCTACCGGCTTCAGCTTTTTTTCCTTTTGTTTCAGCCGATCTTTCGCCGGGATTATTTTTCAAGGGCAGTGAGGAAGAGGCTATTCTTTATGGTATAAATATTGTTAGCCAATCACCGGTTATTTTTGATAGGTTCTCTTTAGAAAATGCTAATATGCTTATTTTGGCTACTTCTGGTGCTGGCAAAAGTTATTTTGCTAAGTTAGAGATTATTCGTTCTTTGATGCTTGGTCGAGAAGTAATCATTATTGATCCAGAAAATGAATATAAACTTCTTTCAGAAAAATTAGGAGGAAGTTTCTTTCCAGTTTCCATTGCCTCTGAATATAATATCAATCCTTTTGATTTGCCAAGAGAGGTTGGTGAGAGTACTGAGGAACTACTTAAATCAAATATTTTGGATTTAACTACTTTGTTGAAAATGATTATTAAAGATATTACTTCTGGCGAGGAAGCTGTTTTAGATAGAGCGATTTTAGAAACTTATCGTTCAAGAGATATTACTCCAGAAACTGATCTTAGTAAAGGAAAAATTGAGTTTCCTACTTTAAGCGATTTAGCTGAAGTTCTTTACAATATGGAAGGAGGTAAAAGATTGGCTGAAAATCTTTATCCTTATACCAAAGGAAGTTTTGCTGGTTTTTTAAATCAGCCAACCAATGTTGATTTAACTAACAAATTAGTTGTTTTTAGTTTAAGAGATTTAGAAGAAGAATTGAGGCCTATAGCAATGTTTTTGACTTTGAATTTTATCTGGAAAGCAATTAGAGGCAATCCCAAAAGGAGGTTGGTTTTAATTGATGAGGCCTGGTATTTAATGAAATATCCTGATAGCGCTAATTTTCTTGCTGGTTTGGCAAAAAGAGGCAGGAAGTATCAGCTTGGTTTGACTGTTATCACTCAAAACATCAGTGATTTTCTTAATTCTCCTTATGGGATGCCGATTATTAGCAATAGTGCTCTGCAAATGTTGATGAAGCAGTCACCGGCTAATGTTGATTTGATTCAAAAAACTTTTCATTTGTCTTCGGCTGCTAAAGCCCTTTTGCCTCAACTTGATGTTGGTGAGGGTATTTTTATTGCTGGTTTAAGGCAGGCCTTGATTAAAGTTGTTTCTTCTTATGTTGAACACGAAATTGCTTCTACCTCTCGTCCCCAGCCAGCATAATTAAGGATAATGAATCAGGAATTATGAATATCTAAAATTCTAAAAATCCTAAATCCGAAATCCTAAATCCTAAACGAAATCCCAAATCCCAAATTACAAATCCCAAACAAATTACAAATTCTAAATTCCAAATTCCAAACAACCAAATAAGTGGTAAAAAGTTAGAGGGTTAGGAAGCCGGTATGGAAGTTAGGTAATGTTTGAAATTTAATTCAAAATACCCACCCCCTCCTTACTCCTCCCCCGCCGTAATTTTGTTTCAGAAAATCAGAGTTATTCTAATTATTGAGAACAAACCTTGCTTTCTCTCGCAAAACACCCATTTGTCTGGCAAAATTACGGCGGGGGAGGATATAGGTGGGGGAGGGGAACACCAACTTCCTAACCCCTTCACCAAACTGGCTTCCTAACCTTTTAACCCTAAGCTTTTAGAATAAAGCCAAAAAATTTATGAAAAAAATCGATTTTATTGATTTCTTTCTTCTTTTTAGTTTTGCTTTTATTGCTGATTTTTTAGAAGTGATTTCTTCTTTATTCTTGGCTATTTTTTTACAAATTATTACTAATCCAATAGGTTTTGGTGCAGTTGCAGCTGCTAATATAATTAATTGGCTTTTTGGTAAGATTGGTATTCATATTGGTTGGCTAGAATTTGCTGCTGAAGGTCCTTGGTATCTTTTGGGTTTACCGGTATTTTCTTTTCTTTTTGCTTTATTAGTTGATGCTGGTACAACCCTTTATCTTTTTTTAAAAGGAGTTAAAGGCAAAAAGATTTTTGCTCAAATTGGCACTGTTTTAGCGGAAAAAATTCCTTTTTTGAGCAGTTTACCTTTGAGAACTTTGACTATTTTGGCTATTTATTTTTCTGAAGAAAGCAAGAAAGAGTTGACAGCCGGTTCAAATCAATGATTAAATATAGGAAGGGGAGGGTGATAATTAATAATAATTAATAAAAAAATGAGAAAGAAAATTATTTTTTTAGCAATTTTTCTCTGTTTACCTTCTTTTGCTTTGGCTAAAGAACTGCCTCTTTTTGCTCATTTAACTTGGCAGAGCCAATCTATTATTCCTCCTTTCTATCAGGGGAAATCGCTGCCAAGTAGTAATAGCCAGGTTAAAGTTTCGGCTTTAGTTTTTGACAAAGAAGGAAAAATTGTTTCATCAAAAGACTTATTTTTTTCTTGGCATCTTAATTCTCAAATCGTTGACTCTGGCTTTGGCAAAGTTTCTTTTTCTTTTATTGATAAAAGAGAAAAAGAAAGTGAAAGTTTAACAATCGTTTTGGTTTTAAAAGATAAATTCGGTCGACAGAAAGAGCTTTCTTTATCAATTCCTTTTTCTTCGCCAGAGGTTATTATTTACCCTCAAGGTAGTTTGGTTTCTTTGAAAAAAATAAAAAAAGGAGAAGAAATTTCTTTGACTTATCAAACTTTTTTCTTCCCTCAATGGAAATTAGTTAACCTGAAGCCCTTTTGGTTTTTTGGTAATAAGTTGATTGCTGAAAATAAAAGAGAAATTGTTTTTAAGCCAGAAAATAGTTTTGATTCTCTTTGGCTATATTTACAGAGCTGCTATAACAAAATTGGCACTAAATATTATAGTCAAGAAGTTAAAGTTGATTGATTTTCTTTAAAGTTTTATAATCAATAAAGAATGAAGAAATTTTTTAAAAAAATAAAAAAAGTTTTTCTTCTCATCCCACTTTTTTATCCTTTTTTAGTTTTCGCTCAGGATTATCATCTACCTTTTTTCAAACTTAAAGAAGTTAGTCCTGGCTCTTTAGAGAGATTTCTCCAAAATCTTTTTAAATTTGGTTTAGGAGTAGCCGGCTTTTTAGCAGTTGTCTTTTTAATTTGGGGTTCAATTGAATATATGCTTTATCCCTCTAATTTAACCCAAGAGAAAAAAGCCAAAGAAAAAATTTGGAATGCTATTTTTGGTTTAATCTTAATTTTGGCAACTTATCTTATTCTTTATAATATCAATCCAGATTTAGTCAAAATTCGTTTGCCAAAAGAAATGGAAGTTTCTATTCCTACTTCTACTACTTCTACTCCTCGATAATAAAATAAAAAATGGAGAAAAAGAAAAGAAATTTTATTGCTTTAATTACCTTTGCCTTTTTTTTGCTTTGTTTTTTATTTTGGTTTTTTTGGCAAATTAGAAGTTCTCAAAAGGAAGAAATTTCGCCAAAAAAAGAACCAACTCCAACAGTTCCAGAAAAACAAAAAGAGAGAATTTTTCTTTTAACACCAAAAGAAAAGCAAGTTCTTTCTTTTTGGTTGAAAGGAGAAGATTTTCTTTACTTTTTTGACAAAGAAGGCTCGCTTTTCAAACTTGACTTATTAACTTCCCAGATTAGCCCTCAAGAGGTTTCTTTTCCTGAGGTCAAAGAAATAAAAATTTCTCCTGACAAGAAAAAATTAATAGTTTTTTGGCAAAGAGAAGATTTGTCGCCAGTTCTTTTAGATTTGGAAAAAAAGATAAGAAGAATTCTAACTAAAGGTATTAGTTCTTTAGATTTTTCTTTGGATAGTCAAAAAATAATTTATCTTAAAAAAGAAGACAGTTCTTCAGCAATTTTTTCTCTTGATTTAGAAGATTGGCAGGAAAAAAAGATTGTTAATTTTCCAGTTTTAGATACTTCCTTAAAGGTTGTTGGCGAAGATAAACTTCTTTTAATAGAAAAGCCAACTTGTCTTTATCAGGGCAAACTTTATTTTCTTGATTTAAAAGAGAAAAAAATTTCTCTTTGGCTAAAAGGAGAAGGTTTAGAAGCCAAAATTTCTCCAAAGAGAGATAAGGTTTTAGTTTCTTTTGGCAAAGAGAGGGTTCTCTCCCTTTATTCTTTGTTGACTAAAGAATTATTAAAGAATTTTGATTTCTTTACTTTGGCTGAAAAATGTGGTTTTGCTGAAGAAGAAAATTTTCTTGTTTGTGCTGTACCAAAGGAAATAGATAGAAGTTATTGCTTGCCAGATGATTATTGGAAGGGTATTGTTGGTTTTTCTGAGGACATCTTGAAAATAGATTTGCAAGAGTTTTCAAAGAAGGTCTTGTCAAAAAATAAAAATTCGGATATTATTGAACCGTTTGTTAGTAAAAAAGGCATTTATTTTCTTGACAGAAAAACTCAGAAACTCTATTTAATGCCTTGGTAGTTAAATTTTGCTTAAGATTGGAAAAAATATGATTGATACAAACAATTTACTTTCAGTTATTTCTCAAATTGCTTTAGAAAAGAAACTTCCTCGAGAAAAAATAATCTCGGCTTTAGAGGCAGCTTTGGCTTCGGCTTATAAAAAAGAATACCGAAGGAAAGACGAAATTATTAGAAGTAAGATAGATCCAGAAAGCGGCCAAATAAAATTTTGGCAAGTAAAAATTGTTTTAGACGAGTCAATGATTTTAAAGGAAGGGGAGAAAGCTAAAGAAGGAGAGAAAAAGTTTAAGTTTAATCCTAACAAGCATATTCTTTTGGACGAAGCGAAAAAGATTGATGCTAAAGTTGAAGCGGGTCAGGAGATATTTTTTCCTTTAGAAATGCCGGATAAAGATTTTGGCAGAATAGCCGCTCAAACAGCCAAACAGGTTATTTTACAGCGTTTGAGAGAAATAGAAAGAGAAACGCTTTTTGAAGAGTTTAAGAAGAAAGAAGGAGGAATTGTTGGCGGTTTAGTTCAGAGGATTGAAAGAAGAAATGTTTTTGTTGATTTGAACAGGGTAATTGCTTTAATGCCGGCTTCAGAAACTGTTCCGACAGAACATTATCGGCCAGGCCAGCGATTAAAATTTTATCTTTTAAGTGTTGAAAGGGATGCCAAAGGGCCAAAAATAATTCTCTCTCGGGCTCATCCCAAATTTATCTCCAAACTTTTCAATTTGGAAGTGCCAGAAATTCAGGAAGGCATAGTTGAAATTAAAGCCATTGTCCGCGAACCAGGTTCAAGAACAAAAATAGCCGTTTCGAGCAAAGAGGAAGGCGTGGATGCTGTTGGTTCTTGCGTTGGTCAGCGAGGTACCAGAGTAATGGCTATTTTAAACGAAGTTTCACCAGAGAAAATTGATATTATTGCTTATTCTGACGACCCAGAAAAATATGTGGCTAATGCTTTGGCGCCGGCTAAGGTCAGCGAAGTAAAAATTTTGCCAAAAAGAAGTGCTTTAGTTTTAGTTAAACCAGATCAATTGTCTTTGGCTATTGGTAAAGACGGTCAAAATGTTAGGTTGGCGGCTAAATTAACCAGTTTTAGAATAGATGTTAGGTCAATTGACGAGCCAGATAAAAAAATAGATGGTGGAGTGGCTGAAGCCAAAGAAAAGGAAGAAAAAGGTGAAGAGGAGGCTAAAGAGGAGAGTTCAGAAAAGGAACTAAAAGTTGGAGACGAATCTAAATTAGAAGAAGATGAGAAAAAAGAAGAAAAAGAGGAGAAAGATAAATAAATAGATTTTAAAATTTTCAAACAAACAAAAAAGCCCCTTGCAAGGGGCTTTTTTTGTTAGGATTTTTGTCTTAAATAATCCTTTTTTCTTGGAAGTTTCTCTTTTTCATTGGCCTGGCGTGGTCAACAATAATTTTTCGGCCATCAAGTTCTTTGCCATTAAACATTTCTATTGCTTTTTTGGCTTCTTCTTCGTTAGACATTTCTACAAAAGCAAAACCTTTAGATTTGCCAGAAAATTTGTCAGTGATAATGTTAACCGAATCAACTTTGCCTGCCTGGGAAAAAAGATCTTCTAAACCACTCTCAGTAGTGCTGTAAGAGATGCCTCCCACATAAAGTTTATTTTCCATTTTCTATTTTTTCTAAAACCGACCTCAGCCTTTTTTCTTGTTCAAAAAAAAGAAAAAAGGAAAGACATAAAATGCCTCTTGAAAGAGAATACTCTTAATTAAATTCTTGTCAAATTTTAACAAGGGCAGACCTCTCCGACTTAAGTCGGAGAGGTCTGCCCTTGCCGTCTCTCTGAATTTAATTTTTTAGTTTTGCATTAAGCTGATTTCCAACCTTGACATCTCTTAAATTTTTTGTTATTATTTTGTCAGCAAATAAGAATATAAAAAGGAGGTGAAAAGGATGTTTTGGTTGATTGTAATTTTTATTTTACTGTTAATTATAGGAGCAGTGGTTAGTGGTTGTCTTTTTGAAGTGAAGCCGATGCAGGTGGTAATTCTGAGAGATAGAACAACCGGCAGATTAACGCAGAAAAATCCGGGGCTGAAATTTAAACAACCCACAGAGGAAATTTATAGAGAGTTTAACTGTCGTAGGAGAGTTGGGGAGTTCTCTATTGGAGCGATTACGTCTGATGCTCAAAAAGTAACGCTTGCAGCTAGATTGGTTTATTTCATAGATGCATTAGATAAAGATGGGAAAGAAAAAACACTGAGTGTAGAAGGAAAAGAGATTCCTCGAGGAGTTATTGCTGCTCGGAACTTGCCGGAAGTTGAAGAAAAAAAATTAATTGAAGAAATAGAGGGGTTGGCAAAAGAAGTTATCTCTACTAATTTAAAAAAGTACATCTCAAATTTAAAGATGAGCGAGATTCAAATAAATGAAATTCCCAAGTCATGGAAAAAAGATCGTATCCCTCGCTGTCCTAAATGTGGAAGCCAGATGAAGGTGGATGGACAGCAATTCCATTGCTCGAATGATGAGTGTAAGTGGAGTGGCAAGACAAAGGAAAACAGCAAAGCAAAGGAAAGTGATAAGACAAAGGAAGAGGTAAATTTGATTTCGGTGAATGCTTCTCTTTTAGAACTTCTTTCCTGGCTTGTTTCAGTTGAGTCAGATAAGGTCCTTTCAGACACATTTGGAATTGGAACAGAGTTTGTTCTTCTCTATCAAGAGCCACCAAGCGAGATTGCTGAAGCGAAATTGGCTGAGCAAGAATACGTGAGTAGAACTAAAGCAGAGCAGGAAAGACAGAAATTAGAAGAAGTGAGAGCTGGTATCATAAAGGCTGTTAAAAAAGAGACCGGAATTCCATCTTGGCTTCTTTTTCTTGCTCAAGAGATTCCTTCAATAATTAAAGAAATTAAAGAAAAAGGAGGTGAAAAAGATGAAGATAAGAGTGAAGAAGTGGTTTCTTAATATTCTCGATATTAAAATTGGCTTGATAGTTCTGATTTGGTTGCTGATTTTTCTTGTTTTGACTGAGTGGAAATGCGAAGGGCTTCTAACTTTGCTCTTGCTTGCTCTTTCTGGTTATTACATCTATATATCTAAGATTATTCATCTTAAGGGAAGCGGAGAGGTAAAAAAAGATATTCTTCTCACTGGATTCTGGATAGTCCTGTTGTGGTTCCTTTTTACTCTTGGATTTGTAATTCCAGGTCTTAAAGAGTCTCCATTAGCTTCTAATTTTCCAAAGTGGACTTACCTATTCATTGAACTCTGTTTCTTTTTTTTGACATTTCGGGCAGCGGCTGAAGGAATTTCAATTACTCGAAGATGGATTGATGACAAGACAGGAAGGAAAGAAGAGGGAGATGAAGATGGGAATTTGTTTTTGATTAAAGTGACAGCTGAGATGATTGGGGTTTACTTGCTTTTCCCGGTAAGTTTCATTTACATTTGTACTTCTCTCGGAATCCGCTGGTGGCATTTGATGGTCGGACCGACTGGAAAATTGATTTTTATTTTCATTTTGAGCTGGATTTTGGTAATTTATCTTCTGCCTGGGACTTACAAATCGACCCAGTGCTTCCTAAAACTGATTATTGTTTTGGTCTTGGTTCTGGGAATAGTTCTCTCTTGTGTTGTTGGTGGTCAGAAAGCCGGCCTTCCTTTTGGGATTGCCAAGGGCTGGAACCCAGCAAAGGAGTCTGTTTTTGAGTATCGAGCAAGAATGAAGGGATCGAAGGTTGAAGCGAAGAAAAAAGCGGAACGGAAGGAAATCATCATTTTCCGTTCAGCTCCGCAAGTAATTCCAGTTCTCCCTGCAATGGAAGTGAATTTGAAGCATTTTCGGAGAGAATATCCGAAAATGCTAATAGTGGATGAGAAAAAGAGGATCCTCTCGAAAAGAAAGACCCCTGAGCATTACTACAACAGCTCGAATGAGATAAGGTACCTCTATCTCTATGAATCTTGCTATTAATAAAAACCCCTTTAATTAGGGGTTTTTTTCATTTAACGAGATAAATCAATCAGTAAGTCAAAGAGGAACCAGAAACCAACTACAGCAGCCGCGATAGAAGCAATCTCGTCTCCAGATAGTTTTATTGTGATTTCGAAGAGAAGAAAACTAACAACAGCTGCTATCGTTAGTCCTAAAATACCGGCAAAAAAATCTCTGATTTTCATTCTTTTCACCTCCTTATTATTTTTTTAATTTTCCTTATTTACCTGTCCCGACTAAAGTCGAGGCGAAACAAAATAAACTAAATTATA
>Ga0190316_1000305_pt1 | contig 14176 bp, 12 predicted proteins | sample 48701112_MG_FD_161663 | JGI IMG/M metagenome (GOLD analysis project Ga0190316, IMG submission 161663) | Hydrothermal vent sediment bacterial communities from Southern Trench, Guaymas Basin, Mexico - 4870-11-1-2_MG | ecosystem: Environmental > Aquatic > Marine > Hydrothermal vents > Sediment ... | reverse complement strand
CACCAGATCTGCCAGAAGCATTGCCCTGTTCAAGGGCACAAGGACCCCGCCGACTCCTTCCACAATAAGGATTTCGCACGATGATTCGAGGCGAAAAAGGGCCCCCCGGATAACTTCGGTCTCAATGGTCACGCCTGCCTTTTCTGCTGCAAGATGCGGAGAGGCGGGGAGCGAAAGGCAATACGGGGCCGCATCAGGACCAAAACCGGCCGTATCCCGTAACCTATGGATATTCTTAACTGACTTGCTTCCAAGCATCTCATAGATAAAGACACAGTCTTCGGAGAACTTGCTGTTACCGGTGCTGACCCATTTTTGCACCTTGACATCTATTCCCCGATCGACAAGGGCCTTTGCCAGAAGGGCGGTGATAAAGGTCTTGCCCACACCAGTGTCTGTACCGGCTACAAATAGAATCATTGGGGATCGGTTGATCGGGACCCCTCACAGATAAATATCTGATAGGTTGCCCTTATTGCACCAAAATGTTTTTTATAACTTCGCTCTAATTCCAAAAGCCTCGCGCCGGTACGCACTAAAGGCACTTTTGCCGTCCTGGGCGCAACGCCAGTATGCTTCAATCTCCTGAGGAGTGACAGCAGATCCGGATAGGTACGGCAGAGACGGAGTTCCCTTACGTTCCATTTATTAAATGCCCCTGAAAGGAAACCATGCAATGCGGTTCCGTTCGGGAAAGAATCGACCGGCAGACAAAAGCTGTCACCGCATTCATGCCTGAGCGTCCTGTTTAACTCAAAGAGTGTCTCCGGACCAAAGAGTGCAAAAAGCAGGGAACCGGAAGGAGAAAGGATGCGGCAGTATTGTTGTATCGTCCTTTCCAGATTCTCAAACCATTGAAGGGCACTGCTTGAGGTAATAAGATCAAAAGGACCGGAAATGAGAGCAGGGAGGTGCTCGCCATCGGCCCTTTCAAGACGCACCTTGGAATATCGGCCGAGTTTTATTCTCGCCCGGGCAACCATGAGCGGCGAGATGTCAACTGCCAGTATATGTGAGTTTACGAATTTCCGTGCCAGCATCAAGGTATAGGACCCTGTACCGCAGCCGATCTCAAGTATCTTATGATATTTCCTGTTATTGAGCCGGGCCATAAGACAGGCGGCCGTTTCAGGCTGGACATCGGCATAGGTATCATAGGTTGAGGCAGCCATTGAGAAAGACTGTGCCAACCGCGCCTTAATGCACACAGAACCTCCTTTCGAATTCTGACGATAGGAAGGGCAAGTGTCCTGCACCTGGTATTACATCAATGGCAACCCCCGGAGGAGGCCCGGGAACTTTATCCAAAGGTGCGATCACATCTTTTTCTCCATGAAAGATACGCATCCGGGTACCTGCATATCCGGACAAATCCGCTGTTTTCCCCTTTAACTTTAAATACATCAATCCCTTCCTGAGTTCGTGCATATCCCACTGTCTGATGCTGGATTCCTCCAGGGAACTGGAAAACCATAGATAATCGGTATATTGTCCCAGGAAACACCGCCGGTAAAATCGCTTCACGGCCGCGCAACGATCCGCCTCCAGGGCCTTAAGTTGTGATAAAATTTCTTCCCGGTCAAAGGCCCCTGGCAAGGAGATGACATAAACGGCCTCGATCATATCTGGATATCCGGCTTGGAAATCAAGGGCAACCCAGGCCCCCAGAGACCAGCCAAGAATACTCACTTTGGCTATATCCCTGCCGAGCAGAAAATCATGGAGCTCTGTTGAAATATCACGATACACAGGCCTCTTGGGCAGGATATAATTATAGGACAGATTAAGCGGAGAAAAAATATCAGAACAAAAGCTCCAGCCCGGTATCAGAACCAAAGATCTTTCATGGCCCCGGCGGATGAGCTCAAAGTCCACGGGACAAGGCCTCCAGAAGCCGGTGCAAATCACCCGCACCGTGATTTGCGGTTATGGATAGACGAATCCTTGCCGTGCCCTCAGGGACAGTCGGGGGCCGAATCGCTTTTACAAAAAAGCCCGCATCCCGAAGGCTTTCCGCCAGACTGAGCGCACTTTGGCTGTCACCAACCATCACTGGAACGATCTGTGACTCGCTGGGGGTATTAAGACCCAGATCTTCCTTTAAAGCCTGTCTCAGCTCTGATGCCAGCTCGCAGACCCGGCTTCTGCGCTCCGGCTCCTCCTCAAGAAGCTTCACAGCCGCAAGGTTTGCACCTATAACCGCCGGCGGAAGGGCGGTAGAGAAAATAAAGGTCCTGGCCCGATTTAAAAAAAACTGCTTCATCCGGTTCGAGACAGCTACAAAGGCACCATAACCACCCAGGGCCTTTCCGAATGTGCCCAGGATTACATCCACTGCGTCTGCCCCGGTTTGGCTTATGATCCCCTCCCCTTTTGTACCAAATACCCCTGTTGCATGGGCCTCATCTATCATCAGCATGGCCCCATAACGCCCCCTTAGTTCCAGGAGCCCTGATACCGGGGCCTGATCTCCATCCATGCTGTAAACGCTTTCAACCACAATCAGGGCCTTGCGATATCTCGACCTGTGGTTTTTGAGCAGGTCCTCAAGGTGATTCAGATCATTATGCCTGAACCTGTAAAATCGCGCCCTGGATAAAAGGACCCCGTCCACTATGCTTGCATGGTTCATGCGATCCGAATAGATCACATCGTCCCTTCCGCAGAGGGCCGGGATTATACCTGCATTTGCCAGGTAACCGCTCCCGAAAATGAGGCTCGCTTCTTTTCCTTTCAGAGCGGCAATCGCCGACTCAAGCCTGTGATGGATTTCCAGGTCCCCGCTCATGAGCCTGGAGGCCCGGGCACCTGCTCCCCATTTCTCCATGGCCTTTTTTGCTCCTTCAATAAGGGTAGGGTGGCCAGCCAGGCCCAAATAATCATTGGAGGAAAAATCGACAAGGGTCTTGCCGTTCGCCTTTATCACTCCTCTTTGCAACCCTTCCAGGGGGAAAAGAGATCTAAGAAGCCCGGTCTTATTTTGAACCCGCAACTCGTAGTCGACAAAATCTGTAATACTCTCGAAAGAATCCATATCCAGCCGGGCTAATAAAAGCCGGATTTACCGCTTTAGTGTTTTCCGTATCTTACTTCATCCGCTCCGGGGCATCTCAGTCTACCATGACTCCGGTTTGGAAAAGCAACTTTTTTTGAGCATAATGCTTTTATAAATATAGGTAAATATAGTTTATCAAACCTCATGTCGAGCGAGCATAGCGAGCGGGTGGCTAAAATTATTTTCATGCAAAGTATCTCTACACCGACATTTCACTCAGCACGGCCATCTCTTCGACCTTCTTTTTTTGATGCGACCGATATCCTGTACTGAATCCATCGCACCAATTCCAGCGCTTTATCCACGTCGAAAGTCCTCAAGGGCAGAACCACCTCCAAAAGAATCCTGAGCTGCGAGAGCGTAATGGCTGGAGCTTTCAGCAGAACATAGTATCAGCCTGTGCTCGATAGCGAGGGCTGCCAGATGAGCATCTGGAACCAGAAGTAATTACTTCAGGTGCAGCGTGTGAATTACTATCCTGTGCACTTCTTCTTTGCCTTTCATGGTTTTTAGTACATTTTCTATGTCGAAACGGCCGGGAACCATGCCTATGAATTGTATAAGACACCTTCTCCGGATATCATGGGCCAAGAAGACGGTGCCTTCAGAGCTGAGATATCTTTGGAACAATTTGATGATCGGTCCAATGAATGTCTCATTGTAAATTATCTCTGACCCGCAGATGATATCGTATTTGCCCGTCAAATTCGGGTTATTCCAGTCCAGCCTTTCTACACGCACATTCGGCAAGTTGTTATGTTCAGCATTCATCCTGAGCAATTCGAGAGCATCTTCTTCATAGTCCGTGATAGTGACGTTGTATCCAAAAGCGCCGAAGAAAAGGCCGGTGATGCCCATGCCTGCGCCGATTTCCAGAATATTTTTTTGTTTATCAATATTTATTTGAACCAGATAATCAGTCAAAACGATTGAAGCCTCCCAGACCTTTATCCAGAAAGGAAAGCTTTTGACATATTCCTCTCCTTCCCGCTCAAGACGTTCAACAAAGACATCCCAGTTTGCTATGCCATACAGCTCGAGCCTCTTGCCGCCAATGGCGATCGGCATCAGTTCCAGTTCGTATTTGTCGCTGATAGTATTTTCCATTTTCAGATCCCTTTCCTGACGTCTATAGCCTGATCGCTTATAACCTGATCCGCTTATAATACGTTGTCGGCGGCTGTCAATGCCAACCCCTGCCACAAAAAGTGTTCTCCCTCAGCCAGAAAAAGGGATAAACAAGCTACTGAATATGATGAAAATTTAGATCCACTACGTTCCATTCCGCAGGATTGCAAGAGAATATTGGAATGATGGAGTGTTGGATTGTAATTTCATCCAATTCTAATTCATCTCTAACCAGAACCTAACAATTAGGGACAATAATCAAAAATCAAGGCGATTCCATAATATCTTAATGGAGGATAAGGAGATGAAATTGAAAGGTATTGCCATACTTGCACTGGCATTGGTTTTTTCTTTCACATCAAGCATGGTAGTATTGGCAGGAACTCTTGTCATCAAAGGTTCCACCACGGTTTTACCCATTGCACAAAAGGTGGCGGAAGCCTATATGAAGCAAAATCCGGATGTGAAGATCTCTATTTCGGGCGGTGGCTCCGGCAATGGCATGAAGGCCCTTATTGACGGAAGCACTGATATTGCGGACAGCTCCAGGTTCATAAAGCCGAAGGAAGTGAGTCTTGCAGTGGGGAAAGGGGTATATCCAGTACCTTTTGCCGTGGCCTATGACTGTATTGTTCCGGTGGTGCACCCAAGTAATCCTGTGACGAATATTACCATGGATCAGCTTAAGGCAATTTATAAAGGAGAAATCAAAAACTGGAAAGAAGTGGGCGGACCCGACAGGCCGATAGTGGTTGTTTCACGCGATACGTCCTCAGGGACTTACGAGGTCTGGCACAAGAAAGTCATGAAAAAGGAAAGGGTTTTCCCGGGGGCCCTGCTCCAGGCATCCAACGGGGCCGTTGCGCAGGCCGTTTCAAAAAACAAAAACGCCATTGGTTACATCAGCCTCGGATATCTGGATAAGGGCATAAAGGCTTTAATGGTGAATCAGATTACGGGATCTGAGGAAACAACCCTGAACGGAACATATCCTGTCAGCAGACCCCTTTATATGTTCACAAAGGGCTGGCCAAAGGGAGATACGCTTAACTTTATCAACTTTGTCTTGAATCCGGAAAAGGGCCAGAAATACGTACGCGACGCAAAGTATGTGCCTTTGTATTAACATAGGTTGAGTGCTTCAACTCATTTTAGGATTAAATTGGCCGCATACGGCAGGACTCTTTTTGACAGGATGAACATGATTTTATTTATCCTGATAATCCTGTTTATCCTGTCTGAATTAAATTAAGAGGGATCGCTCAAAAAAAGTATGGCAAAAAACAGGCAAACCGGAAAAAGCCGGCAAAGGAAAGAATCGGCGATCCGCTTCTTTTTCTTCTCTGTCGCGCTGACTTCCATAATAACCCTCGCCCTGATCGTTGTTTTCCTATTTATGGAAGGTCTTCCTATCTTCAGCAAGGTCTCTGTTTACGATTTCCTGTTCGGACGGTACTGGTATCCTACTGATGATCCCCCGGATTTTGGCATCTTCCCGCTGATCGTGGCATCCTTGGCTGTTACTGCCATGTCCGCCGTCATTTCCATCCCGCTGGGGGTGATGACCGCCCTCTATCTTGCAGAATCTGCTTCTGCCCGGCTGCGGGAATGGGTCAAACCTATTGTGGAACTTCTGGCAGCCCTTCCCTCTGTTGTCATTGGTTTCTTCGGCATGGTAGTAGTTGCACCTTTCCTTCAGGAAATCTTTGATATCCCCACAGGTTTGAATCTTTTCAATGCGTCGCTCATGCTGGCATTCATGTCCGTCCCGACCATCTGCAGCATCTCTGAAGATGCCATTTATAGTGTACCCATAGAGCTCAAAGAGGCCTCTCTGGCCCTGGGAGCCACCCATTGGGAGACCATCGCCAGGGTAATCCTTCCGGCGTCTCTCTCGGGCATCTCGACTGCCATCATACTGGGCATGTCGAGGGCTATCGGCGAGACCATGGTAGTACTCATGATTGCCGGTGGAGCGGCCCAGTTGCCGTCTTCAATATTTGATCCGGTCCGTCCCATGCCTGCAAGCATTGCAGCAGAAATGGCAGAGGCCCCCTTTCGGAGCGATCACTATTATGCCCTGTTCGCCACTGGCATCGTATTATTTGCTTTCACCCTGCTCTTCAATCTCGTATCCGAATACATCTCCAACAAATACAGGCAGGTTGGAGCTGCAACTTTGTAACCTTGAACCCTGAACGGTGAACCCTGAACCTCTGAACCTTATGAACCTCTGAACCTTATAAACTCATGAATAAATCAACCAGTTCCCTGAGACGCCGTAAACTGATCCAGATCGCAATTTTCGGGCTTTTCAGGCTCTCTGCCGCCATCAATGGAATCGCACTGCTTATCGTAGTCTATTTTCTTGTGGCAAGAGGGTGGCGGGCCATCAACTGGACATTTCTTACACAGCCGCCCATGGATTCAATGACTAAAGGCGGAATCCTGCCCTGTATCATCGGTACGCTCTGCCTGAGTCTGGGTGCCATTCTGGTGGCCCTTCCCATCGGAGTCGCCTCTGCCGTCTATATTAATGAGTATGCCCGCCCAGGCCGGCTGCTTCGCGCTATCCGTATAGGGATCAACAACCTTTCCGGTGTGCCCTCAGTGGTCTTTGGCCTCTTCGGTCTTGCCTTCTTTGTAGTATGGTTAAAAATGGGAGTGAGTATCCTTGCCGGCTCCCTGACTCTCGGAGTACTCACCCTGCCTGTAATTATCGGATCTTCCGAGGAGGCCCTGAGGTCCGTTCCGGACACCTATCGGGAGGCGTCCCTGGGCCTTGGGGCCACCAAGTGGCAGACCATCTACCGGGTTGTCCTGCCGGCTGCCCTGCCAGGCATCCTTACCGGCGCCATCCTTGGGATCAGCCGGGCCGCAGGGGAGACCGCGCCCATCATGTTTACAGCAGCCGTATTCTATACACCTTCTCTGCCGACTTCTGTTTTTGATGAAATCATGGCCCTGCCCTATCATATCTATGTCCTGGCCACGGCCGGAACGGAGATCGAAGCCACCCGCCATCTCCAGTATGGAACTGCCATTGTGCTGATTGTCCTGGTAATGGGCCTGAATCTTATTGCCATTATCTACCGGGCACGCCTCCAGAGACGGATATAATGCATAATGGAGCACTCTCTAAAAATTAAAATAAAAAACTTGGATTTCTATTATGGTGAGTTTCAAGCCCTTCATGATATCTCCCTGGACCTTTTTGAAAATCAGGTAACCGCCTTCATCGGCCCTTCAGGCTGTGGTAAGAGCACTTTATTGCGTTGCCTGAACCGGATGAATGACCTGATTCCTGCCAGCCGGGTGGAAGGACAGATCCTGCTGGATGATCAGAACATTAACGATCCAAGTGTGGATGTAGTCACCATTCGTCGCAATGTCGGCATGGTATTTCAGAAACCCAATCCTTTCCCAAAAAGCATTTTTGAAAATGTGGCATACGGCCTGAGGGTAAACGGCATAAAAGATAAGGCATACATTGCAGACCGAGTAGAAAAGAGTCTTCAGTCAGCGGCCTTGTGGGATGAAGTCAAAGACAGGATTCATGACTCAGCCCTCGGTCTTTCGGGCGGACAGCAACAACGCCTCTGTATTGCCAGGGCCCTGGCAGTGGAGCCTGAAGTGGTACTTATGGATGAGCCGGCATCCGCCCTGGACCCAATCGCTACCCAGAAGATCGAGGAACTGATCCATCAGTTGAAAAAATCATATACAATCATAATTGTAACGCACAATATGCAGCAAGCTGCACGTGTATCTGACGTCACAGCCTTTTTTTATCTGGGAAAACTTATAGAAGTGGATGATACCGAAACGCTTTTTACAAAACCTAAGCTCCAACAGACAGAGGATTACATCACCGGCCGTTTCGGATAGTGAGGGGGTGCCATGCCTATACGCCTACAAAAAGAATTAGAGAAACTGAAAAAGAGGATCCTCTCCCTGGGAGCCATGGTGGAGGAGCGTGTCCGGATGGTTATCCAGGCCCTTGAGTTAAGAGATGCGAATCTTGCAGAAAAGATCATCAGGAGTGACTACGAAATAGATGAATTCGAGATAGAGGTAGAAGAAGACTGCCTGAAGATTCTTGCACTGCATCAGCCGGTTGCCGTGGACCTGCGGTTTCTTATTGCTGTGATCAAGATCAACAACGATCTGGAGAGGGTCGCCGATGAGGCAGTGAACATCGCAGAACGGGTAAAGATCATTGCCAAACGCAAGCGGCTCGATATCCCCTTTGATTATTCCTTAATGGCTGAAAAGACGGCATCCATGCTCAAGAAGAGTCTGGATGCCCTTGTGAACATGGACGATGTCCTGGCGCTGGATGTCCTCAAATTGGATGATGCAATAGATGACATGAAGAATCATGCCTATGACGTGGTAAAACAGGCCATAGGTGAACACCCTGACCGCGTGGCTTATCTGATCAACCTGCTCCTGATGTGCCGTCACCTTGAGCGCATAGCAGACCATGCCACCAATATAGCCGAGGAAGTCGTATACATGGTTCAGGGGGAGATCATTCGGCACGGAAAGGGTGCATCAGGAATTTCGTAATAGTTCACCACCCACTCGCTGCGCTCGTTCGAGACGCAGAGGACGCAAAGTTTTTTACTATCCTGTTATTTTAACCAAAATCTAACCCTATAGTCATCCGGTTTTAACAAACCGGAATCATAATAAGCAAAACCAAAGGATTAGAATTTTTATCAAAAGGAGGTGAGGCTTGTAATCTTTGGAACAAAGCGGGGAGAGGCCCATAATATGTGAAAAGTATAAAGGAAAGGTATGGAAAAAAACATGAAGAAAATTTCACTCATCGTATTTATCGTAACGAGTTTGCTTATAGCATTCGGCATTACCCAGTCTTGGGCTGGGGAAATTGACATTTTGGTCAACAAGCTGGTTGAAAAAGGTATCCTTTCTCATTCAGAGGCTCAACAGCTCTTGAATGAAATGCAAAAAGAGGCGGTTGTATCGGAGGAACAGCATAAGCAGGAGATAGTGAAGGAAATTAAAGATAAGGAACTGGCGGTACCTAAGGCCTTAAAGGGCCTGAAAGTCGGGATGCTTGCGTACGTGGACTATTCAAATGGCATTGAGCCGGAACCTGGTGACAAAGACTCCAGTTTCAACCATTTCAGACTCACCCGGGGTTACCTCACGGTAAAGAAGGAGATCCTCCCATGGATGCGGACACGAATAACCCTTGATATTCACAAGGACGATTACGGGGACTACAAAGAACGTATCAAATATCTCTATGCTGAACTGAGACCGCCTGACATTGGGTCCTTCACCGGCATGAAATCCGAGATCGGCCAAGGGCATATCCCCTGGCTGGACTTTGAAGAGCACGTCAATCCGTATCGCTGCCAGGGTACAATGGCCATAGAGCGGGCAGGGACCTTCAATTCCGCTGATGTAGGGATCAGTCTTCGCGGCAATCTTGCCGGCAAGCTTGAAGACGCGAAGGAAAGGACGGGAAGCCACCACTATGACGGCCGCTACGGAAGCTGGCACCTTGGGGTCTATAACGGATCAGGTTATCACGCAAGCGAAAAGAATAACAACAAGGTGGTCGATGGACGGCTTACCTTGCGTCCCCTGCCTGACGTGATACCAGGTCTCCAGTTAAGCTATTTCGGCCTTTATGGAGAGGGCAATAAGAAGGCCTCAAACGGAGACTACCCGGACTATAAGGTAAACCTTGGCATGCTGAGCTATGAGCACCCGTGGGGGATTTTCACTGCCCAGTATTTTCAGACTGAAGGAAATGCGAAAGGCAGTTGGGTGGATGCAGATGGTGATGCACTGGATACTGAGTGTTACTCCTTTTTCGGGAATCTGAGACTTCCTGTCTTTGACAGGAAGTTCTCCCTGTTTGCCCGTTATGACCATTTTGATCAGGACAAAGACAACAAGATCGGCAATGATGCTGAATACGACATGTATATGGGCGGTCTTGCCTGGGATATCTATAAGGGAAACATGCTCTTGTTGGCGTATGAAACAACTGACTATGGTGACGACGCAGGCAAAAAAGGAAAGGCCCCGGTTTCAGGCAATAGGCTCGGAGACGATCGTAAGGTACAGGTTGTTTGGCAGATCAAATTCTGAGTTTTGCAAGCGGCTCTTTCTATGAGTATAATACAATGCCTCGGAATGACGTGCATTCCGAGGCACTTTTTTGCTACAGCGTCAGAATATGGATCTCTTACCACAGCCTTTTCATCTCTCTGACCAGCCTGAGATCAACACCCAAGCCCCTGCCGGCTACCGTGAGATATCCGCCTATCAGCATTGCATCCGCCCCTGCCCAAAAGGCAAGGCCCTGAAAATCCTTCAACGCTGATTCTCTTCCTCCTGCAATACGTACGGCCTTTCCCGGAAAGATCAATCTGAATACGGCTATGGTCCGCAGTATCTCCTCCACTGACAGGGGAGGCTGTGAAGCCAAGGGAGTCCCCGGAATCGGGACCAGGGTATTTATCGGGACAGAGTCCACCTCAAGACCGGCCAGTGTAAGTGCCATTGAAACCCTGTCTTCAGCAGATTCCCCAAGGCCTATGATCCCCCCTGAGCATAACTCAAGCCCTGCCTCCTTTGCGGTACGAATAGTGGAGATACGGTCCTCGAAGCTATGGGTGGAGATTACTTTCGGGAAGAATGATTCTGAAGTCTCAATATTGTGGTGATAACGGCTGAGACCGGCCGATTTCAGGGTTGTAAGCGCCTCAAAGTCCAAGATGCCAAGTGATGCGCATACACTTATCCCGACATTGTTACTTATTTGCTCTATTACCACTGCCAGCTCATCCACTTCGGACCTGGCAAGACCACGGCCGCTCGTCACCAGGCTGAATCTTGAAGCGCCTGCATCCTTGGCCCTTTCAGCCCTTTCCAGAATTTCATTGGCCGGCTTGAGAGGGTAAACAGGACTCCCTGTCCTGTATCTGGAGGACTGGGCACAAAATGCGCAGTCTTCAGGGCACCTTCCGGACTTCACATTCATTATGGTGCACAGAGAAAAGCTCCTGCCCCTCTCCCTCAGCTTTGCGGCACGGGCACGGGCCATCAGCTCGGACAACGGCAGCTTCAGCAAATCCTTGATCTTGTCAATGCCGTACATTCCTTTCAGGCTATGGATTCAATCCAGAAATAACATCAAAACTCAGGTTGAGAATATCTTCTATCTGAACTGCATTAACAGAAAGTGGAAGAAAAAGATAAATTATGTCACCTAATGGTCGAAGAATAAGTCCTTTTTTTAATCCCTCTTTATAAATCATCCACCCTACCCTTTTCTCAGATGAAAACGGGGTCCTGGTCCTACGGTCCATGACCAGTTCGACAGCGGCTACCATGCCGATTCCCCTGACGTCTCCCACCCAGGGAAGCTCTTTAAACCTCTCCATCCCGGATTGGAGGATATCAATCTTATCCTGCAACCCATCCAGCACTTTCTCTTGCTCAAATATCTCCAGGGAAGCCAGGGCTGCCGCTGATGCCAAGGGATTGCCAGTAAAGGTATGGCCATGAAAGAATGTCCTGCCCTCTTCATAGTCGGCGTAAAAGGCATGGTATACGTCGTCAGTGGTTATGGTGGCCGCCATAGGGATAAATCCGGCAGTCAGCCCCTTTGAAAGACATAAAAAATCAGGGGCTATTCCGGCATGTTCAAAGGCAAACATGCGTCCGGTCCGCCCAAAGCCAGTGGCAACTTCGTCCAGGATCAGGTGGATCCGGTGGTGAGAGGCAAGCCCTGCCAGCCTTTTCAGATATTGCACAGGATATGCTATCATCCCGCCTGCTGCCTGAAGCAAGGGCTCAAGTATGATTCCTGCTATTTCATGCCCCTTGTCAGCAAGCAACTTCTCAAGCGGATCCAGGCATTCGATGGAGCAATTGAGTGATTTGGTGATTTGGTGATTTGGTGATTTGGCAGGTGGTTTGGCCTCATACGGACATCGATAGCAATATGGAGATGGTATCCGGTAAGAATCAAAGGTGAGGGCATCAAACGGACCCTTGAATGAGGGGACTCCGCCCAGGCTCATGGCACCGATGGTATCTCCGTGATATCCCCTTTCGAGTGAAACGAAGCTCTCCCTCCGGGTCTCACCCATATGCTTCCAGTACTGAAGGGACATCTTTATTGCCACCTCACAGGCAGTGGAGCCGTTATCTGAATAAAAAACTTTGCTTAGTCCATCCGGGGTCAAGGCAACAAGTTTTTCTGCCAGACGGATGGCTCCCTCATGGGTAGTACCTGCAAAGTGCACGTGTTCCAGTCTGTCCAGTTGATCCCTGATGGCTGCCTTGATCCCGGGATGGTTGTGACCATGGAGAATGCACCACCATGAGGATATGGTGTCATAGTAGCGTCGCCCCTGGGCATCAAATAAAAATACCCCATCAGCTCGACCCACAAACAGGGGATCATCCTTCTCAAAGTCCTTCATCTGTGTATAAGGGTGCCAGAGGTATCTGCGGTCTAGCTCCAGCAAGTCAACTTCAGGGATCATATTGATTCACCTTTATAAAGGGGCCGGACTCCAGGGGACGATCCAGGGTCTCTTGAAGGAAGGCGGATAGATCGAGCCTGTTTCCATTGCGCCACCAGCGATGGAGGATACTGCCGGTCTCAGTATCCAGGATCCAATCCTCGCCTGCGGCTTCGTTCAGGTATTCCCAAAGACATGCGGCTCCCATAAAGGCCTGGAAATAGTCCAGGGAATAAAAGTCAGGCATAAGATCAAAAAGATAGGTCTCCGGATCATAGTGAAAGCAGGTTTCTCTTCCCATTATTTCCGAGTAAAAGGACTGACCTTTTTCCAGCCGGCCAAGACGGAAGTTCTCCACTTCGACAACCAGTTTAGCGCCGTAACGGCGGGTTAACGTGAGCCATTTCAGGGTATGGGCACGAGAGACGATCCGGGCATTTTCAGATGATAGTCCAAGGATTTCCTGCAGGAACTCCATGGACATGCACATTCTCTGAAAAAGGAAGGCAAAGGCCTCGGATAATGCACCTGACTGGTAAAAATCTTTCTCTTCAGGGGGTAATGACGGGTCCGTGTAGATGAAGCTAAGCGCGTGACCCAGTTCGTGGAAGAGTGATTCCATATCCAGCCACCCATGAAGGGGCCCCACAATGACGTGTACCTCTCCTGGTATATCCACAGGGATACAGTAAGACTGCCGCCCGGGCATGCCTTCTGAATGGATATGGAGAGCGGGATTCCCGGCAAGATCCATTCCCCATTTGCGGAAAAAGCCCGTAATTTTCTCTATCGTGAGCCCCTGGGGAAAGAGATGGTCCAGATAACGAAGCCCTAAGAGGTAAATCGCATCAAAGCGGGAAGCGTCCCCCAGAGATATCTTTGTGACCTTTTTCAGCCAGGGTTCAATGAGACCCCTGTATGTGTCTCTGGTTTCACCGAGGAAGTCCCGGGCATGAGAACTGGAATTTGTCAACGAGACACCCCTTTTTTCTTCGCAAAAGGCCAGATATTCAGGATATCCAAGGTCGTGCTCCAGCACATTTAAAAGGACCTTCCACGAGGCATAACTGAAAGGGGCCAGAAAGGCGCAAAGAGAGCGGACTTCTTTGGACATCGCGCTCCTGGCCTGGTTATCGCCGGTGTCCTGGCACCATGTGATTACTTCGGCAAACGGGATATCCCGGGCATTCACCCTGGCCTTGGCTCCTTGCATCCAGGTATTCAGCACGGCCTGAAACGGCTCCACCTTTGAGCGGATAAAATGATCAACCGCCTGAAAGTAAACACGGCCGGCAGATCCCGCTGTGCCAAAGATGCGTTTTACTTTCTTAACGTCTGCCAAATTAATGAGACTGCAGGTATCATTCCGGACATGTTCTGATCCAAGATGAAGAGAAAGGTCACGCCTCCTCATTTCCCTGGTCATTACCAAAAGTTTCTCTGTCCATTCGCGCCGGACATGGTTTTGAGA
>Ga0190316_1000303_pt1 | contig 14185 bp, 14 predicted proteins | sample 48701112_MG_FD_161663 | JGI IMG/M metagenome (GOLD analysis project Ga0190316, IMG submission 161663) | Hydrothermal vent sediment bacterial communities from Southern Trench, Guaymas Basin, Mexico - 4870-11-1-2_MG | ecosystem: Environmental > Aquatic > Marine > Hydrothermal vents > Sediment ... | reverse complement strand
GAAGACCAAATAAAACCTTCCTTAAGCACTCAAAAACTGTTATCTAATGCCCCTCAGACAGATAAAGACATGGTGATTGTGCCTAGAATAATTTAAAATAACTTCTTCTAGATACTCCCAAAATCCGTAGGTTTGCCTGGTGGCAGCCAGGAGTGTTAAGGTATAATCCCAAACTACTTAATTTCCTGCTTGCTGTGCCAGACGCGGAGGATGTAAATCTCTGAACTAACTACACGATAGACAACTCGATACGGAGGAACAATGACTTCTCTCAGGGCTGGACTTTGAAATTCTGGAACTACTCGTCCAGATGTGGGAAAATCTTTGAGGCGTTCTATCTTGTTTCTGATGGTCTTGATCACGTTTTCAGCGGCAGATGGATTATCCTCAGATATTGTTCTTTTGATATTGTTCATGTCCTTTATGGCAAGGTGTGTCCATCTCAGCTTTTTCTTTAGCACTGTATCAAAGTCCCAGTTTTTTCATTGCTTTAGCGTGTGAAATCACTTCCCCTTTTTCAGCAGCTTCCATCCCTTTCACTATGGCTTCCATAAAGGCAATTTTTTCCTGTTGCTTCTCAAACTCGGATATCTCCAGAAGCACAGCCACGCCACGGCCTCTTTGAGTAATCAGAATGGGTCTTTTAGTGGTCTTGACTTGATTGATGATCTCCGCCCCTTTTGCTCTTAGGTCAGATATGGGTTTTATATCTTCACTAAACTTTATTCTTTGCATTTAAGCCTCCAACTAATTGTAGTTTTAATGGTATAATTAAAATATCATTAGAGAATACCCTTTGTCAAGGCGAGTAAGCCAGATAAAATTTCTGGTAGCCTTTATAGAACTGCCGCCCCAAACTTCCTTATTTTGACTTCCCTTATGACAAATCAAAAGAATCAAAAGGGGTCAAGTCTCCACATTTGACAGTGGATGACTGACCCTTGTAACATTTAAAATGGTAGTAGTTATGAAAGAGAGTCCTATTGGGATTAACTGTTTCCCATTTCAGTCCTGAAGAATGAATTTTTTTCGCACCTTGAAGTCCAAAATATGCTGAAAATTCACGCTAAAATTCTGTCCCTTAATATTTTTTAAAAAATGCAAAATCTTCATTTTACCTCTGGCAGGAGTTCGTCAATACCATAGAATAATTCAAAAATCAAGACTGGCGAAAGCACCCTGAAAGGGCTTGGTCTTGATGGCTTAACGGAGCAATTTGCTAAGCTATAAATTAGGTTGGTGAAAGTTAACCTTGAGGTATTTTCTTATTTCACTTATTGAACGCCAAAAATCCTTAATTCATCAATGTTTTTAAGGATTAACGCCTAAATTCGGGGGAATGTTCAATCTCCCATCCTCTTGCCAAAAAAGACAAGTATGCTTATTTTAAATTAAATTCCATAGAAGGAGGAAAGCGAATAATGGCAAAGGCAGTAGGTATTGACTTAGGTACAACTAACTCTGCGATTGCAGTAATTGAGGGAGGTAAGCCCAAAATTATCCCTAATGCGGAAGGAAACAGAATAACTCCCTCAGTGGTGGCCTTTACTAAAGATGGTCAGCGTTTAGTTGGACAAGTGGCCAAAAGGCAAGCTATTTTAAATCCTGAACGCACTTTTTATTCAGTAAAAAGGTTTGTTGGACGGCGGTGGGGAGAGGTGGACGAAGAGAGTAAAATTGTATCTTACAAGGTGGTTCGTGGAGAAAATGATACTGTGCGATTTGAGATAGATGGGAAACTCCACGCCCCTGAAGAGATCTCGGCTATGGTCCTCAGAAAATTGGTAGATGATGCCTCAGCCTATTTGGGTGAGAAGGTGAAAGATGTGGTAATTACTGTGCCTGCTTATTTCAATGATTCACAAAGACAGGCAACCAAAGACGCAGGCACCATTGCTGGTTTAAATGTTTTGAGGATTATCAACGAGCCCACAGCCGCGGCCTTAGCTTATGGTGTGGAAAGAGGTAAGGCTGAAAAGATTTTGGTATTTGACTTAGGTGGTGGAACTTTTGATGTTTCTATTTTAGAAGTAGGAGAAGGTGTATGTGAAGTGTTATCTACTTCTGGCGATACTCACTTGGGTGGCGATGATTTTGATAAACGTATTGTAGATTGGATGGCAGATGAATTTAAGAGGGATTATGGTATTGATTTAAGAGAAGATAGACAGGCCTTGCAACGCCTTTATGAAGCGGCTGAAAAGGCCAAGTGCGAACTTTCATCCACCTTGGAGACGGAGATTAATCTTCCTTTTATTACCGCTGATGCTCAAGGTCCAAAGCATTTACAGATGAAACTTACCCGGGCAAAATTTGAACAGTTAGTAGATGATTTAATAAAGAGGTGTTTACCTCCAACAAAACAGGCCTTAGCAGATGCAAAGCTTTCACCTCAAGATATAGATGAAGTGTTACTTGTAGGAGGAAGCACGCGGATTCCAGCAGTTCAGCAGTTTCTCAAAGAGTTTTTTGGAAAGGAGCCAAATAAGAGCATTAACCCTGATGAAGCAGTAGCTTTAGGGGCTGCTATCCAAGCAGGTATTATTCAGGGAGAAGTAAAAGAGGTAGTTTTATTAGATGTAACACCTCTTTCTTTAGGTGTAGAAACTTTAGGTGGGGTAATGACTAAAGTGATTGAAAGGAATACTACTATTCCTGTAAAGAGAAGCCAGATTTTTACTACTGCCGAAGATAATCAGAGTGCTGTGGATATTGTTATTTGTCAGGGTGAGCGACCCATGGCCAGAGATAACAGAATCTTGGGCCAATTCAGGTTAGAAGGAATTAGGCCTGCCCCTAGAGGTGTTCCTAGAATTGAAGTTACCTTTGATATTGATGTCAATGGCATTTTGAATGTAAGTGCAAAGGATTTAGATACCCAGAAAGAACAAAGGATTACTATCAGTGGTGCATCAACATTGGATAAAGGTGAAGTGGAAAGAATGGTTAAAGAAGCAGAGATGCATGCCGAAGAAGATAGAAGGCGTAAAGAAAAGGCAGAAGTGAAAAATCAAGCCGATAATTTGACTTACCAAATAGAAAAAACTATCAAGGATTTAGGAGACAAAGCCCCTGCTACAGACAAGGCTCGATGTGAACAACTTATCCAGGACATCAGGCAGGCAGTGAAAGAAGATGCCCCAATTGATAGAATCAAGAATTTAATGAATGAATTGCAACAGGCAGCTCAGAATTTAAGTGCACAAGCCTATCAACAAGCCACAGGAGGTCCTTCTGGAACACCACCTCCAGAGGGAGGTACTAGTAAAGGAGGAGAGGAGGAAGTGATAGACGCTGAGTATAAAGAAGCTAAATAACTAAATATTTTCTAAAAAGGCCGCGAAAGGCGGCCTTTTTATTTTTAAGCTCTTCTCTGTTTATTTTCTGATTTTACCATTTTCCTGGGTTGTGGTAATTTAAATTTAGGTATAGAATTAACCCAAGAATTTAAAATATGTTTATTGGATTTCTATCTATTGCCTCTTTAGCCAAATATGAAAGTGGAAAAACTTAATCAATTAGAGACAGAAAGTAAGTATTCCATATTGTGTAATATAAGTAGGGAATTAACTCGTCCTGCACCACTTGAAGAGGTACTGGAGAAAACAGCAGATTTAATGGCCAAGTTTTTCTATCCTGATGGTATCAGAATTTATTTGTGGAATGATAAGGAAGATAAATTAAAATTAAAGGTTTCCAGAGGTTTATCAGAAGCATTTTTAAAACAAGTTCAAGAAATTCCCTTAGGGAAAGGATATTCAGGTGTAGCCATTAGGCAAGGAAGACCATTGGGTATGGATGTTTCTGAATTTCCAGATGAAGAAAGGAAGATTCTATTTAGAAAAGAGGGAATTAAGTCTGTTCTGGCTATCCCTTTACAACTTAAGGGGTGTATATTAGGTGTATTAAATGTGGCTAGCACCAGAAATTATGATTTTTTTCTAGACAAACTGGATTTTTTGTGTGCTATAGGAAGCCAAATTTCTATTGCTATTGACCATGCTAAGCTATTTGAGGAAAAAATTGAACAAGAAAGATTAAAGGCTGCTCTTGAATTAGAAAGGGCTCTAGCTCAAATTGGAAGACTGGCTGCCATAGGAGAGATAACTACTAAAATTAGCCATGAATTTCGAACTTGTTTGACAGTTATAGGAGGATTTGCCAGAAGAATTCTAAAAAAATGTTCACCCGAAGACAAAAAATATATAGATATAGTGCTCTCTGAAATTTCTAGGTTGGAAAACATAATTTCCAACCTGACCTGTTTGGTAGAGGAAAAGAGCCATCCTCAAAAAACCAATATCAATCAATTAATCGAAGATTCTGCCCAATTATTTATGGATCAATTTGAGGAAAAAAATATTCTATTACAAAAAGTGTTAGATAAAAATTTACCTGAGGCCTTTGTGGACCCAGGACAGATTAAACATGTATTAATTTTTATTATTAAAAATATACTGGATGTGATGTCTGATGGTGGTAATATTTTGGTAAAAACCACGAGGCAAAACAATTTTGTCCAAATTATTATTGAAGATAATGGTCCTCAAATACCTCAAGAAGATTTAATTAGATTATTTTGCTCATTTGTTACAGGTAAACCCAGAGGAGTTGGTTTGGGATTAAGTATTGCGCAGCAAATAATTGAGGGCAATAAAGGTATTTTTTCTATAGCCAATAAGGAGGGAAAAGGGGTAATTCACCAAATACAGCTCCCATTAAATTAGGAGTATTTATGTTTACTGGTTTGGTTGAAGGAAAAGGGATGGTTGTTGGTATAGAGAGGAAAAATCAAGGGGCAAATCTTCAAATAAAACCACTTTTTTCTTTAAATAATTTAAAAATTGGAGAGAGTATTGCCATTGATGGCGCCTGTCTTACGGTAACAAAACTTCATAAAGAAACATTTGAGGTAGAGCTTTCTTCAGAGACCTTACTTAGGACTACTTTTAGGTATTTTCAGGTAGGAACAGAAGTAAATCTAGAACAGGCCTTACAACTGGGTGACAGATTGGGAGGACACCTGGTTACCGGGCATATTGATACTGTAGGAACCATCAAGGGCAAAAAAACAAAGGGAGAGCATACAGTATTTACTTTTAGTATCCCTGACCCATGGATGCGTTATATTGTGGAAAAGGGTTCAGTAGCTATAGATGGGGTTAGTCTTACAGTAAATCGCTGCCTTTCTGATGGTTTTGAAGTAAATATTATTCCTCATACAGCCCGAATAACTACTTTAGGAAAAAAAGAAATTGGGGACAAAGTAAATATTGAGACTGACTTAATTGGAAAATATGTATTCAAATTTCTCACTCCTTGGGGGGAAACAGGCCTCACCGAAGATTTCCTAAAGGAACATGGTTTTTGGTAATGTCTTGGAGATTAATTCCTATAGATAAAAGATCTCCTGCCCTTCATCAGGCAGAATTTGGTTGTTTAAAAAGGGCCTATGCTATTAATGTAACACGAGGGTGCAGTTTTTATTGTGTTTATTGCTATGCTCGCGGTTATGCTATTGCTCCATCCAAAGGGACTGTTTATCTCTATCAAAATTTACCTTTGCTCTTACAAAAAGAAGCACGCCGCTTACCTATGGGAACACCTATCATCTTTAATACTGCCTCTGAATGCTTTCAGAATCATCCCCATATTCTAGAAATTACTTATCGTAGTATGGCTATTTTGTTACGCAGGGGACACCACATCAATTTTCTTACCAAAGGAGTAGTGCCTAAATGGTTTAAAGACCTATTTTGCCGCTACCACCATCATATTCAGGCTACCATTGATGTAGTCTCTTTGAAAGAAGATTACTGTAATTTATTTGAACCAGGTGCGCCCATCGGGGAGAAAAGGCTTGAGGGAGCTATACATCTCTTGAACTGGGGAATTCCAGTAAAAGCACGTCTTGACCCTTTGATTCCCTTTTTTAGTGATACTCAAGAAAATATAGAAAACCTGCTTTTAGCAATTAAGGATTGTGGAATTAGAAAAATCATTATCAGCTATTTGGAATTACGTCCTAGGATTATAGAGCAACTCAGGCAAGAATTGCCTGCCTCCATAGCCAAACTCATCTTAGGTTGTTTCCCCAAACCCAGTTGGGATAGGGTAGGAACCAAAACCCTATGTAAACAGGTGCCTCTTTCCATACGAGAAAAGGTTTATCAACGTATTAGGCAACAGGGAGAAAAATTGGGGATAAAGGTGTTTGTCTGTCGGTGTAAAAATCCTGATGTGAGTTTCTCGCAATACTGTTTATCCAAGTCGGGTTTACCAAAATACAAAAGGCTATCTCAACCAGTTTTGTTATGACTAGCTTTAAATTAGGTAAGATTAAAGGAATAGAGATTCGGCTAGATTTTAGTTGGTTTATTGTTTTTATCCTTTTTAGCTGGACATTGGCTACTTACTACTTTCCTGAACAATATCCTCATTGGTCTATGGAGCTTAATTGGGGCATGGGGTTTTTAGCCTGCCTTTTATTATTTGTTTCTGTGCTCCTGCACGAACTGGCTCATTCTCTTGTAGCTCAAAGGCATGGAGAAGAGGTAAAAAGTATCACCCTTTTTATCTTAGGAGGAGTAGCACAAATTGCTAAAGAGCCTGAAACTCCTTATATGGAGTTCACCATGGCTATTGCTGGACCTCTCGCTAGTTTTTGTTTAGGAATGACCTTTTTGGGTCTTAAATGGATAGTAACACCCATAAGTGAACCACTCACTGCCTTAACAAAATATCTAGCCTATATCAATTTTATATTATGTGGGTTTAATCTTCTTCCGGGTTATCCTATGGATGGAGGAAGAGTTCTCAAGGCAATTCTTTGGAAAAAAACAGGAAATCTCAAACAGGCTACCCGATGGGCAGCAAAAACTGGTAGAGGTATTGCTTTATTTTTCGTCTTCTTTGGTCTTTTCCAGATCTTGGCAGGTTTTTGGCTCAATGGACTTTGGATTCTTTTTATTGGTTGGTTTTTATATCAAGCCTCAATAAAAAGTTATCAACAAGTTTTAATAAAAGATTTCCTGAAAGAAATAAAGGCTAAAGATGTGATGAATTCTGATTTTATTATTGTATCTCCAGATACTACTTTAAAAACCTTGGTAGATGAATATATTTTAAAGAAAGGGCAAAGGGCGTTTTTTGTAGGTAGGGAAGATGAGATTTTAGGCATCATTTCTTTAGAAGATGTCAAAAAAGTAATACCAGAGGGAAGAGGGACATTATCTGTAAAAGAAGTAATGACTCCCAGAGATCGTTTGCAAACAGTTACTCCTGATGATGATGCCATAAAGGTTTTAGAGCGCTTAACCAGTCTTGATATTCATCAAATTCCCGTAATTATGGATAATCGGATAATAGGTATTGTCACCCGCAATGCTTTATTGCATCTTTTACAAGTGAGATTAGAATTGGGCGAATAAGTTCTTAATAAATGCAGGAATTTGTGATATATATTGCTCAATCCTTAAGGGAAGGAGTGGTAATATGGAAAAGGCACGTGCCCATGTAATCATTAAAGGTAGAGTGCAAGGAGTATTTTTTAGGAGTTCCACTCAAGACGAAGCCATAAGGCTAGGTCTTACAGGTTGGGTGAGAAATTGCCCTGATGGCAGTGTAGAAGCAGTATTTGAAGGAGACAAAAAGGTGATTGAAGAAATCATTAAATGGTGTCATAAAGGTCCTCCCTGGGCACGAGTAAATGAAGTGAAAGTTAGTTGGGAGCCTTATCAAGGAGAATTTGTAAGATTTTCTGTGGTTTATTAGTATTTGCTTATTATATAAGTGCTAGCCCTTTCTTTTTTCTTTAACTTTTGGTGTTGGTTGTTTCAGTTTTTAGGTAACAGGGATAAAAAGTAGAGTTAGTTGAAAGGGATAAAATGTTTTAATATGAACTTTAACATAGCCACCTTTCAGGTGAATATATTTTTTGAAAATTGCCCACACTTGCAGGGTTTCTTTTAGTGCAATTAGGACTTCTTTATAAAATTTCTAGAGACATAGTTATCTAGAAAGTGGTCCTGCTTCATCTAATATCAGTGCCATAGCAAAACTCAAAAGTCCAGGGGCAATCCAGTCAAATTCTTCCCTTTCTTTTATGGATAATCCCTTTCTTACTTTACCAATCAGGGTGTTGAATTCTTTAAATTCTTCAAGACTAAACACCTTTTGGATAGCGATTTTATTTAAATAAAATTTAATTATTTCCTTTTCTTCTGGGTTTAAGACCTGTTTTTCTGTATTTTCCAAAAGCTGATTAAATTTTCTTAAATGTAGCCTCATTCATGATTTTTAGTCTTTTTACTTTCTAAATAAGCCCTGATTCTCTTTTTCTCCTTCTCATCAGGACACATATCTAAATAAGCTTCCCAATGAGGACGGGCCTTTGCAGGGTTTCCTATCCTTTCGTAAAGAAGGGCCAGGTTATAATGTGCTTCTAAAAAGTGGGGATTTAACACAATAGCCATTTGATAATGGGATATGGCTTTCTCAAAGTCATCTTTTTCTGCTAAAAGGCTGGCATAGTTAAAGTGTGCTTCCGGAGATTCTGGGTCTCGCTTCAAGGCCAACTCATACCACATAGCTGCTTGGTGGTTTTTTCCTTGAAGATAATAGAGATTCCCTAAATTCACCATAGCAGGGACAAAGGTGTTATCTAAATTTAAGGCCTGTAAATAAGCCTCCTCAGCTATATGGATGGTTTCGGGGGTGAAACTTAAACGACAACCTCGCTCAAACCAGTCTTCAGCAGTAAGAAAATCACCTACTGATTTTATTTCAGGTGTTTCACTTTCAAAATCAAGATAGATTTGACCATGAGGGTCAAACTTCACACCTCCCTGAGAAATACATATTTTTTCATCGCTTACCTCAAACTTGAGTTCAGCCAAAGGAAAACGCAAATAGGGCATCTTCTTTTCAATCTGGTTTAATAAATATCTTATTTTTTGTAAAGAAATTCCCTTTTTCCTGAGGATTAAAATGGTTTTAATGCTTACTAAATCCTTAAATGTATAAAAATTCTTAGGTTTAATAAGGTGAATCTTCTCCCAATAATACAAACGAGATGGAGAAATACCAAAAATTTTAGCGACACTAGCGCGCTTAAATTTTTTCAACACTTAAGTCCTTAAAGCTTGTGCAAACTATAACTACAAAACTTTATTTACTATATCTGACTCTTTTTGCAATATTTTTTAAACTACTCACCTGCAGGAGGAGCCATAAACTCAGGTCCTATTGGGTCCTTGATATTTTCGTTAATAATTCTATCTATGGTCTTTTTTGCTTCAGTATCCAGAGACCATCCCATCACTTCATCAACTGGTTCAAGCTGTTCAGGTCGCCGTGCACCCCAAAGGGCAACACTTACTCCTGGCTGGTCTAACAACCAACGTAAGGCCAAATGGATAACTCGCTTGCCATAGTTTTTTTGGGCAAACTGGTCCAATAGTTCCACCGCCTTTAAATATTGGGCATAACGCGGCGGCTGAAACTTGGGGTCAATGTTACGCAAATCATCTCCCTTAAATTTGGTATCTAGCTTCATTCTACCACTGAGTAATCCTCTACATAAAGAACCATACATAAGGGTAGTGATTTGGTGCTTTCGGCAATAAGGAAGCACATCATTTTCAATACCCCGCTCAAATAAATTATATGGAGGCTGAGCAGTATGAAGTGGGGCCACCTGCCGAAAAACTTCCATCTGTTCTGGAGAGTAATTGCTCACGCCGATGGCCTTAATTTTTCCCTGTTTATAAAGTTCATACATTACCTGAGCTGTTTCTTCTATAGGAATTAAAGGGTCAGGCCAGTGAACCTGGTAGATATCAATGTAATCAGTTTTTAAACGCTTTAAAGAATCATCTATTTCCTTTAATATTCTTTGTTTAGAAGAATTGCGAAATATCTTTTTATTCTGCCATTCTAAACCTACTTTGGTGGCAATCACTATTTTATCACGGTTTTTATATTCAGAAATGGCCTTTCCTACTATTTCTTCAGATACCCCAAAGCCATAAACCGGGGCGGTGTCAATTAAATTGATTCCCTTTGCAAGTGCAGCATGTATAGTGCGGATGGATATTTGCTCATCTGTGCCTCCCCACAACCAACCACCGATAGCCCAGGTGCCTAAGCCAATGCGAGAGACCTTTAAATCAGTGCCTTTTATCTGTATATATTCCATAATTTCCTCCTTACCTAACTTCCAAATTATACTCTGGAAATTTCTTTATAAATGCCTTCAATGTTTCTTGGGTGTATTCATTTTTCTCTTTATAAAAAGCTGTTGGACGGGCTACTTGTAAACAAAGAAGATGATTTTGGCCAACTATATAAATAATCTTTTCTAAATCCGTGAATGTCAATAAACTGCTATGCACAGTAGTCCGAAATTCACAAGGGAATTTGGTTTCTTTAAGAAAAGAAAGAGATTTCTGGATAAGCTTAATCGGAAAATTAGTATAAGTGACCATTTGATATTTCTCCCATGGTGCCTTAATGTCCATGGCAATATAATCCACCAGGTTTTTTTCTATAAGCAGCTTTAACATTAATGGTTTTGTGCCATTGGTATCCAGTTTCACCGCAAAACCCATCCTTTTCAACCAGGCACAAAAAGTTGGTAATTCTTTTTGCAAAGTAGGTTCGCCTCCAGTAATAACCACTCCATCAATAATCCGTTTTCTTGTCTGGAGGAATTCATGAATTTTTTCATAAGAAATAGGGAGCTGTAGGCAATCTACTAATTGGAGATTATGACAATATGGGCAACGAAAGTTACACCCCTGAGTATAAATAATAGCAGCCAGATGGTGAGGAAAATCAATGGTAGAAAGTGAGGTAAGTCCGCCAATATTCATTGATTTATATTTTCACTCCTTTTTCTCAAAAGATGTTTCATATGGAATAACAGCATACCTCTTTTTGATTAATATCCATTTCCAACTTTCAATTTTGGTGAATTCCATTTAAAAATCATTCACCTGTTCCGCGAAGATGTTGATATTGAATATTTTATCAAAATAATTAAGCAAATTTAAAAATCGCATTTTGCCTTGAGTTGTAAGCCAGTAATTTCCGTCTGTAATCCAATAAAACTTGAAATCATAGGAATTCCTCTTAATGTACTCATTTAAATCTATATACTCATTTTGGTTTATTCCAATTTTTGTTCCTGCTGTGGAATAGAAATTCATTTCGAATAAGTATTTGGGTTTGTAATTACTAAAGATAATCAAATCAAACTTTTTAAGCTTATTATCCTTGGTCTTAATTATTTTATCTACATACCGTTCTGTACAGAATATCTTATCATTGTTTAGCACAGTTAAGTCAATTTGCTGGCGCAAGTCGTGTTTCAAAATATGTATGCCAGTTTTATTTAATATGGAATCTATGTTTTTATAGCCCTTGTTTTCTAATATCTTTATTATCTTTATTTTGGGATAGTTTCCATGAAGGCTCTTTGTATCAAGTGGTATTCTTTTATTTTGTAAGTACTTCTCAATATTTATTGCTTTAAGTGTTTCATTCAATTTTAAGTTATTTAATAAATAATTGGAAAATCTTATTGAGAAATCCTCGAATTCGCTTTTCACAATGCGTTTCTCTAATATGGTGAAATTCTTGACAATTTTATCGATGTATTTTGAAATTGCGAGTTTGAATGTCGCTATGAGGTACCTCTTGTCATATTGTTCCACATGGGCAATGAAATCATCATACTTTAATCTGCAATTAATCGCCTTTAAATATATTTTTCTGAACTCAAGGTTATACTTGAGGTTTAAAATCATATATTCATATATTGCATTAATATTTAGAGAATTAAGCTTAACTACATCAAAAACAAAATGGATAAGTTGGGCATTTGTAAATCTTAACAATTGAAAGAGTTCCTGAAAGATAATGAAACTGCGGGGATATTTTTTCACATACTCAGACAAATCATTTATATTCCATTGTTTCCTTGACTCTAATAAAGATATTTCTTGACTCAACTCTTTCACTGGGACATTTGCATGCTTAAATTCTTCCTGAATAAACTCTAAAAAAGAAACCTTAGATGCAAAATCAATGTAAACATCCTCTGGATTTGGCATTTATTCTTTCTCTCCTATTACCTCATAAACAAGAAGATATTGATGAGCTATTTCTAAATAATCCCCTAAATTTTGAGTGTTTAAATTTACTCCTTCTTGAGTAACAATCACTATTTCCTTTAACCACAAATTGCTAGATGTAATTGCATCTACTGTCCTTTTAGCAAGAGGCTCTATATATTCATTTATTCTTACATCTTGAGTTTGGATTACCAAAAATCTGCCCTTGCTTATATTCGATAAGTTTTGATCCACAATTTTTTTTAAATTGTTTAAATAACATTCAATGTCTGAATAAGAAGGCCTTTTAGCTAAAAATGGCGATTTGATAAAAAGTAGCCCTTTATGCTTTCTCCTTTTTTCTTTAGAAGAACGCATTTCCTTCTCTAAATGAGAGATGAAAGTTATAGTTGACCAGCCGTTTCCATTTGAATATCTATCAATAACATTTTTATTTAAGCATTTTTCAAAATCTTTCTGTGGGAAAATCCATACTGTTGTGGTTTCAAGTTTATCTAATTTTCTTTTTATTGCTGGCCTTTGCGAAACAGGAACAACTAAACCGTAATCTGGTTTTACTTCTTTTACACTTAAAAACACAGGCGATTTCGGCTTTTCAAAGATTGGAAGGTACTCATGAGCCAAAAGAAGGAAGTTGTATTTTATGCTTTTTTCATACCAGAATCCTGTAGTCTTACAATTATGCTGTCGTTTAATTACTAACTCTTTTAATTTAAACCCTGTATTTAAAAAAATATTGATTGTTTTAAACCCTATTGGTATCACATGTTTTTGTCTTCTTGTGTCACCAATTAAAATTGCACACTTCCCCCCAGGTTTTAACACCCTATAACTTTCTTTAGCAACTTTTGCCATTTCTTTGAGAAAGTCATCAATACTCAATTTTGACAAATCTCCCTCAACTTTTGAACTATACCTTATTATACCTGCATATGGCGGATGAGCACAGATTAAGTCAATGTAATTATCCCCTATATCCGACAAATCTCGGGCATCGCCCACAGAAACCTGTGGCTCATAAATGGGGTAGGTTTCTTCTTCAAAAAGCTCCCGAGGTAGCTTAAAGTTTAGATTTTCTAAAGTTAGACCTATACAGGCAGGGTTAATATCTCTTGCAATACATCTACGTCCTAATAACTTTGCCTCTACTGCTGTTGTACCTCCACCCACAAAGTAATCTAGAACTACATCACTAGGTTTAGAGTATTTCAATATCACATTTCTGGGAATATACGGAGACCAATTACCTCGATATCTTCCATTATGGGTGGCCCAATCTCCTCTTCGCTTAAAACTCCACACAGTAGTGGTTTCTTCCTTAAAATCTTTGGGTCTCCAATATTTTATTCTCTTAGGCCTTTTAAGTACTGAAATATTAATGCCATAGGCTTCAGTAACAACTTTTTCTAATTGTCTAAAAGTGATCCCGTATAATGCACCTATTTGGACATCAGGCATACCTTTTTCTTTTGCTTTCAATACTGCTTCTTTAAATGCCTTTTCACCATGTACTTTTAAAATATGTTTGCCTAAATTATTATTAATTACTTCACGGCATATTGGGCATTTATGCATTAGTTTCATTTTATTTATATATTGCTTCTTAAATACCTTCATTATTTATGTTTTTACCTCAATTGAATTTGGAATCCACCAAATTTTTTATAGGCTGGGCATAGCCCAAAATATAGCAATATCCAACCACTGCTTTCTCATTGGGGGATAAACCATCATTCAACTCCTCTTGTTCCTTTCGTCCATAGGCCATTGCTTCACTGGCAGGTGGGCTGGCTGATGGTTTTTTTATCTTGGGTGAGGGACTTGTCTGCCGACAAGACAGGCATTCCCAAAAGCTCATCAAAGTTGAAATATCTTCTTTCTTTGTATTCCTCTTGTTTTCCCTTGTTCCAATTGCTGATAGGCCGATAATAGCCTACTACTCGTGAGTAAACCTCACATTCCTCTCCACATTCTGGACAATGCCAGTTTTCCCCTGCAAGATAGCCATGATTAGGACATACACTAAAAGTAGGTGTAATAGAAAGGTA
>Ga0190316_1000302_pt1 | contig 14193 bp, 18 predicted proteins | sample 48701112_MG_FD_161663 | JGI IMG/M metagenome (GOLD analysis project Ga0190316, IMG submission 161663) | Hydrothermal vent sediment bacterial communities from Southern Trench, Guaymas Basin, Mexico - 4870-11-1-2_MG | ecosystem: Environmental > Aquatic > Marine > Hydrothermal vents > Sediment ... | reverse complement strand
TTATCTTCATGTATTTTATGTGCGTTGATATCCGTTGAATACTGTTTCACAGGCATGCCTTTGACAGTCTTTCCGGGACTCTTGTGGCAATCTTCGCATTTTGTCTTCACCGCTTCAAGCTGACATTCGTATTCAATGCCATCTCCGTGCACCTCTTCCGGTTTATGGCAGTCAGAACATGTCAGCCCCAATGTGTAATGAATGTCTGGTGACGGACCTTTTTCCTTATGTCCCGGCATGTCCCCTACAAACGTTGCAGACTGCTTTTTGAAGTGGCATTTATCGCATGTCGTTATATTCTTGCTCATATCAACCTCATGCGGTTCATCTCCATGACACTTTTCGCATGTAGTAGCATGACATTTTGAGCAGTTCCACTCCGCATAATACTCATCCATGTTAATTCCAAAATACTTTGCCGCATACTTCTCGTATTCTCCTTTCATTCCCGCCCCAGTATAGTGCAACGAAGTCTTAAAGTTATTGATAATGTCGGAATGACAGCTGCAATTCTCGAATTCTTCTGCAGATGTCATCGCTACACTCGCCAGCGGTATTGCTAACATTGCGACAATCAGCACAGGCAGATTCTTTTTTGCTATCTTCGCTATTACGGACTTACTGGCATCACACCCCCTCTTCCCTTCTTTTTTTGGCATTTTTCCACCACCTATCTCAAGTGAGAGATTACTATAAATGACTTTCGTTTTTTTGATTTTTTCTTCCGCATGCTTCAGCCTCCGCACCACGCTGCTTTTCTCAACGCTCAATCAATCACGCCTGTGATGCGAGCGAGCCTTTCAGCAGCCTCTCTCGTGAGACCTGAGTCGCCGAGAATCGTGTAGCGGTGCGGATTTATTTTGTGAGCGTGCGTAAGCGCCTCAATAATTATTTCATCAGAAACTCCGATTTCCTTCGCAGTCGTGGGAGCGCCGATTTCACGCAGCACATTTTTAATGCGTTGCCAGTCTTCGCCGTGCAGATAAGCCATCATGATTGTTCCGATGCCGCATTGCTCGCCGTGCAATGCTCTGCGAGGTGCGAGGATGTCAAGAGCGTGGCTAAACTTATGTTCGGAGCCTGAAGCGGGTGCTGAAGTGCCTGCAATGCTTATTGCGACGCCGCTTGAGATTAGAGCCTTCGTGACGAGCCATGCAGCGATTTCGCCCCTCCGCTTGATCTCCTTCGCATTCTCAAGCACCATGTTTGCGGTCATTTCCGAGAGTGCCGCCGCATAACTGCTGAATTCTTGGTTGCGTAAGCGGTATGCGAGCTTCCAGTCAAGCACCGCCGTGAAATTTGCGACGATGTCCCCGCAGCCCGCAGCAGTGAACCTGAAAGGAGCATTCGCAATTATTTCCGTGTCTGCGACGACTGCGAGTGGTGCGTGTGTCTGCACCGAAACGGGAAATCCGCCGTTCTTAATCGTCGCTCTCGGAGACGCAATGCCGTCGTGTGATGCGATTGTCGGCACTGAAACGAATGGAATTTCCATCTCAAATGATGCGACCTTCCCGATGTCTATGACCCTTCCACCGCCCACACTCAGCAAAAAGCGAGCTTTCGTCTCACGAACCGTATCTTTCACGCTCTCCACGCTTTCTCTGTCTGCCTCCTTATGCTTAATTTCAACAATTTGAGCGTCGTAATCCGCATCCTCAAGGATTTGAAGCACTCGCTCTCCCGCAATCTTCCTCGTCTTCTGACCTGTGACAACAAGAGCGACGCCCTCAAGTGACAAACGCCTGCAGACATCCCCTACTTCTTCCAAAACGCCATTACCCGCAAGAATGTCACGAGGCAACTGCGTCCTCTTCACCTTACCCCGCTTCCCTTTCTCCCCCTCTTGCACCTCGCTTTCAATCATTTCTCTCCCTTCTTCTCTTCTCCTCCCCTCTCTTCTCTACCTCCTTCACTTATTCTTCAAACTCTGCTTTCCTCTTTTTCTCTCTCCCTCGTCTGAACTCAAGGTTTCTACCGCTTCCCTTTTCTTCACCCTCTCTCGCTCTCTCTCAAAATTTTCCGCAGGCATGCGAAGGGTTCAGGCAGGACTTCCGCCCAGAGCCACTCCGCAAGCACGAAGAAACCTTGCATGACCTCTGACTCAACCTTTCCCGCTCTCACTGTTGAAGTGCGGTATTTCCCGTCTCTGCGGCGACGGTCAACCACAATATTCCTCGCTTCGTCGTCCACGAACCAAAGTTCCTCAACGCCAGCGGAGTGGTAAGCCTGCCTCTTTTCCTGCATGTCGTAGTTTCTTGTCCATGGCGAGAGAATCTCAACAACGAGGTCTGCAACGCCCTCTAAACGCCTCTCTCTCAAAATGCTCAGCCTCTCGCTCCTCACAAATAAAATATCAGGCTCAAAAAGCCTGCAAGGACCGAGGTGCATCGTCGCACGAGAGCCGAGAACTTTCCCCAAACGCTTGTGCTCGGCATAACCACGCATCAGAAAATATAAGAAGCCGAAGATGTCTTCGTGCCGAATGGAAGCGGGCGAGTGAATGATAAGCGTGCCGTCAAATAGTTCTGCTTTCGTGTCTTCATCCGTAAATTCCTCATATTCTTCCTCGCTCACGCCGAACTTACGCACAAAATACGGCGGTTCAATCACTTTTTTGCCTAAAATTAACTGCGACCCTGATTCAATTTCAACAGCATCCCCCCTCTTTTTTACCTTTCTTTTTCCTGCTTCTGCATTTCTTTCCACCATCTCTTCCATTTCTCTCACCGCTTCACACTGCCTTAGATGATAGCGATGCCCCCGTAGCCAACAACACTTGAGCGGTCTCCCGTAATGTCGCCGCTTGTTGCGTATTTGAGCAGAAGACCCTTCGTTGCACCGAGCATTTTTGCAGCAACAAGCATCGCACCCACAGGTCCGACGCCGCAGGCGGTTGAATTCACCTCTCTCACCGCTCTGTAAAATTTCGCCACATCCAATTCGCAAATCGCATCAATTACCCGCTTATCCTTCTCACGAGCAATAGAATCAGGCTCATAATGCGTGAAATCTGACGATGCTATCACAATTACACGCCTCTTTACCTTCAAAACCGCTTCTGCTATGCTCTCTCCCACTTCTTTAGCGGTGTCTTCATCATGCAAACTCATGCAAATCGGCACAAATTTGAAATTTCGGAATGTGAATTGCAGGAATGGTAGTTGAACCTCTATGGAATGCTCCTGCCTGTGTGCTGTCTCGTCCGTGTCAATGATTGAACCTCGCAAAGCCTCAACGAAATCTTCGTCGACTGGCACTTCTCCCAGCGGAGTGAGCCATTTCGCCGCAGATGTTGCGACCGCCGAGCCTGCGAGGTAGTGATTCGGTCCCAAAATCACGAATGTCTCAGCAGGAGGCATCCTCGCATACACCGCAGCAGCAACACTCCCAGAGTAAATGTAGCCAGCATGCGGGACAACCGCCCCTTTCATCTCAATCTCTTCACGAGGCACACCAGCAAAACATTCTTCCAACTGACGCCTCAACGCCTCAACGCTGGACTCGTAAAACATACCCGCAACCGCAGGTCTCCTCTTCATTTCCTCCTTCCTCTATTTCCGTTGTCCCTCTCTCCATTCACTTCCATTCTCTGACTTTCCCTCCACCACACACTCTCCTCTCCCTCACCGCCCTCTGTCCTCTTCTCTGGCTTGAACTCAAAATCCTCCAAGAGCAGAAGCCTCTCGCCTTCTCGCCACTCCTCGCCAACATCCGCCTCTTCTCCATCTTCGCTGACGAAATCAAGCTCCTCAATCTCTTCATCCTCCTCCTCAATCTCCATCAGACCGACCTCCTCAGGGTCTATGCCCAATTGACGAAGCTCCTCCTTCGCATCCTCTATCGCAATGTCCTTGTAGAAGGAGATGCTGTAAAGCGATGCTCCTGCTCTCTCCCAACCTGCGCCCTCCAATTTCTCCATTATTTCCGCAATCCGATGCAATCGCTCCCTCAGCTCTTCTCCTTTCTCCCGTATCTCCGACGCTGAAACCTCTTCCATGTTCATTTCCCATTCTGGCTTGCCAAACAAGAACAAATCCACTTCCACTCCCATTTCCCACTCACTTTACTCACTTTATTTACCCCCAAAACGCAACGAAACACACCAAACACACACGCTCATCATTTCACTTTCTTATGGCTGGACTTCATTCGCAGGTCTTTTGACTTGCATCTTCGGCACCTCGTCGCCTTCACTGGATTGCGAGCATTGCAATTCATGCAAATCTTCACATTCAAGAGCCGAGCCTCCGCCTCAGGAAAACGAGCCATCTCCACCTCACCACTCTATTTCTCTTCTACTACCTCTCGCTCCGCTCCTTTCTCCCTCCCTTTCTCTCTCTCACTCACCTCTCTTCCTATTTTCTTTACTCTTTTCTTTCCTCTTCTCACTTTCCCCTTTCCTTCTTCACTCTTTCTTCCACTTTTTCTCGCTATTTCCTGCTTCTACTTCCGCTCGCTTACTCACGCTTCTTTTATTCTTGCGAGAAAGGAAAAATCATGCGTCGCATAAAGGTGGGCGTTCTTGGCGCAACAGGAAGCGTGGGTCAGCGTTTCGTTCAGCTGCTCGCATCTCACCCTTGGTTTGAAATCGCAGCCCTCTTCGCTTCTGAGCGGAGTGCAGGAAAGGAATACAGGGAGGTTGCGAAGTGGTTTCTGCCCTGCGAGATGCCTGAAAATGTCGCTGAGATGGAAGTGCGAGCGTTGAGCGAATTGGAAGCAGTCCGCAAGGAAGAAGATGTTGAGATTTTGTTCTCCGCTCTTCCGAGTGAAGTCGCAGCAGAAGTGGAGAAGAAAAGTGCGTTGCTTGGATATGCGGTTGCGAGTAATGTTTCGGTGCATCGCATGGATGAAGATGTCCCGCTTGTGATTCCTGAGGTGAATGCGGAGCATTTAGCACTAATTGAGACGCAGCGTGAGCGTAGAGGCTGGGATGGCTTCATCATCACGAACCCTAATTGCTCTTCAATTATGCTAACGCTCACATTGAAGCCTTTAATGCGCTTCGGCATTGAGGAAGTGCGGGTTGCGACGATGCAGGCGGTCTCAGGTGCGGGCTACGCAGGTGTGCCTTCAATGGCAATCATTGACAATGTGATTCCGTTCATCGCAAAAGAGGAGGAGAAAATGGAAACTGAGCCTCTTAAAATCTTGGGAACGCTTGAGAATGGGCGTGTTAAGCCCGCATCTTTCAGCATTTCCGCATCTTGCCACCGAGTTCCCGTCCTTGACGGACACACAGAAGCAGTTTGGGTTCGCTTCTCTGAAGAAGTCTCTGTGGATGAAGTGAAAAACGCATTCAAAAGCTTTCGCTCTGACATCAAGACGCCTTTCGCACCTGAAAAGCCGTTAATTTTGCGTGAGGAGCCTGACAGACCGCAACCCCGCTTGGACAGAGATGCTGGCTTCGGAATGAGCGTATCCATCGGTAGAATAAGAGCGAGCAGTGGTGGCGGTGTTGACAGCGGAGCGGGGAGAGGTGAAAGAGAGAGGAGAAGGGGAGGAAGCGAGGTGAAATACATCGTGCTTGGACACAACACAATTAGAGGAGCAGCGGGCGCCTCAATTCTGAATGCCGAACTGCTCGTTGAGCGTAAATATTTGTGAGCGTAGAGAGCGGAGAATGAAGGAGCGTGTGAGCGTCAAGGTCATTGTTGGCAGGACTTTTGTTGAGAGTGTTCCCGCTTTTCTCGCTGCGTTGAGGGAAGTTGTCCCTTCAGGAGTTTGCATTCAGGCGTTTGACGCAAAGAAAGTGGCTTCGGAGCAGCACATCCGCTCAGCTGTTCAGAAGGCGTTGCGTGCTTTCAGGAAAAAGCGGAACATTTCGCAGGATTTGAGCATGGAAATGCTGCTTTATGCGGCGGGAGAGCGTCAAATAAGCAGGGCGTTGGAAATGGGCATCTCTGAAGGCGAGCAGAAGGTCGTGATTGCTGTCGTTGACCCAAGTAATACGCTTGAAGAAGCGGAAATGAATGCAATTGCAGAGCGAGTGAAAAGGCGAATGAATATAAAAGAAGAGGAACTCGGCGACATTCTGAGCGACAACGAAAGAAAAGAGGCAATCATTCAGTTTTTCGGCATTACAAAAGATGAATTAGAGGCGGTAGGCGAGGAGAAAATTGAGAAACTCGTCTTGGAGCGAGTCGCTTTGCTTGATGTGAAGAAGTGAATTCGTTACACTGCTCTAATGCTTTCACTTGCAAAACAAATCATCAAGTTTTAAATATGAAGAGTAAATGAATACTGGATGTAAAGGCGATGAGCGTGGAGGTCGCAAGATTACTCGGTTTTGTATTCGCCTTTACTTTCTGCGTTTCCGCAGCTTCGGCTGTAACACTCTCAAACGCAGGAGGAGGTTCGTGGTCTTGAGATAATCGTGAGGACACCTGAAATACCAAGCGAGGAGAAGAAGATACCGGGATTTGAAATTGTTTCTGCTCTTTCTGTATTTTTCGCAGTTGCTCGCATGAGAGGTAGAAGAAGAAAGTAAGCTTTACTTTTTCTTTTGCGTGCTTATGCGTAATCTTTTAATATAATTGAGGATGAGCGAGGAGCGTGAGCGAAGTTGGGATTTTGGGAGGCGGACTCACGGGTCTGACGCTCTGCTCTCTGCTTGAAAACGGTGAGATTTTGGAGCGGGAGTCGGAGTGTGGCGGTCTCTGCCGTTCAATAAGCGAGGACGGCTTCACATTTGACTGCGGAGGCTCTCACATTATTTTCTCAAGAGACAGAAACGCTCTGAATTTCATGCTCTCAAAGTTAAAGGATAATGTGGTGAAATGCAGGCGGAACACGAAAATTATTTACAAGGGAAGACTTGTGAAATACCCATTTGAGAACGGCTTGGCGGATTTGCCGTTGAGGGAGAATTTTGAGTGCGTTGCTTCATTCTTAGCGGCGAGAGTGAAGAGCAGGCTTCTCAACGCTCTCCGCTTTCACGCTTGCGATGGCGGTGCAAAAAGCTTGCACGCTTGGCTACTCGCAAACTTCGGCAGAGGCATCGCCTCAAAATATCTGATTCCGTATAACGAGAAAATTTGGAAGATTTCAGCGAAGGAAATGAGTGCCTCTTGGGTCGACGGCAGGGTCCCGAAGCCCCCTCTGCGAGATGTCTTGCGAGCTTCTCTCGGCTTCAACACCGAAGGCTACACGCATCAATTGAATTTTTACTATCCGAAACGAGGGGGCATCGCTGCACTTATTCGCAGTTTGGAGCGTGAATGCAAGGGAAGAATCGTGTGCGATTTTGAAGTCAAGGCGATTTGGCGTGAAAATGGTAAATGGTTCGTCTCAAATGGCGAAGAATGCCGAAGATATGACAAAATAGTGGCGACAATTCCTGTTTTTTCAATTGTTCATTCGCTTCAAAGGGGTGGAGAGAGCGTGCCTGCGAGCGTTCTTCGTGCGGTGAATGCCCTTGTATTCAATTCTCTCGCCACTGTCATGCTCGGTTTGGAGGGCGTGGCGGAGGAAAAGATGTCAAACATCTCTTGGCTTTATATTCCAGACGCTGACTGCCTGCCACACAGGGTTGCGTTCCCATCAAATTACAGCAGAGAAGTCGCCCCTGAAGGTAAAACTGCGGTGCTTGCGGAAATCACTTGCAGAGACACGACGAAAATGAGCGATGAGGAAATCATAGAACGCACCGTGAATGATTTGCATCGCAAGAAAATATTGAGAAAAGAGGATGTGTGCTTTGCGAAAGTGATGCGAACATCCCCCGCTTATATCGTTTATGATATGAATTATGAGCATAATGTGTCAATTGTGAGGGAGTATTTGCAGCGCAAGGGGATAATTCTTGCGGGCAGGTTCGCTAAATTTGAATACATGAACATGGATGCTTGCGTGAGGAATGCGATAGAAGTGGCGAGGATGCTAAAAGAAAGATGCTAAAAGCAAGCAAATGAATATCCAATTCAACTTTTCATTTTTCCTTATTCAAATCTGCAAACTCAAATAGCAAAAGTTCCACATTTCTCACATTCATTCCTCAATCTTGACTTCGCTGGGCATTATGCTCCCTCTTTTTCCCTTTTCTTCTACTGATGCAGTGGGCTTTGCGGGGAGAGCCAGAAATGATTTTTATGTTTCACGCTTAACAAAGAAATGGGAGTGGCAACGAAGCAAATAACACTCGGAGGAGAGAAGCTTGAAGAGTGGAAACAGGAAGTAGCGGTAGAGGGAGGAAGAAAGGAAGAGGGAGAGGAAAAGCCTCCATTAGAAGTGACGACTTTATGGGATTATCCGAAGCAGAGTTATGGTAAAACGCCGAAAGGAGACAATAAATATCCTGGTGTGACCCCTGCTTTTGTTATTTACAACCTTATTCAGAGATATACGAAACCTTATGACTTAGTTGTTGACCCGATGGCTGGTAGTGGAACAACCGCAGATGTCTGCAAGGAGGAAAATAGAAGATGCATCTGTTTTGATATTTCACCACCCCGTTCGGATATTATTCCGGCGGATGCAAGGAGGATTCCGCTGAAAGATGAGACTGTTGATATGATTTTTATAGATTCTCCCTACTCTGATAACATAAAATACAATGAACATCCTGATTGCATAGGCAAAATTTCATGCGAAGATGAGCGATTTTATGATGAACTGGAGAAGGTAATGCGAGAGTGCTACCGTATTCTCAAGCCCGGTAAGATATTAGGATGGCTAATCGGCGACCAATGGGTGAAAGGTGTATTCACGCCTGTCGGATTCAAGATTTTTGAGCGTTTATGCAAATATTTTCAACCTGTTGACATCATTTGTGTTGCCCGCAGAAATCAGACTTCAAATACACCTCTGTGGCAATACAGAGCAAGAAAGTTTAATTTCTTCCTTCGTGGCTTCAAATACCTTTTCATAATGCGAAAAGATACTGCGAGAGGAAATGCAAGGAATAGAGAAAGAAAAGAAGGAAGGAAAATTAAATGGCATCAATATGAACGGAAGAGACCCCAGAAGGCTGATTGAGGAGCTCATAATGCGAATTAAAGAGGGGGATATAGCGCCCGAAACAGCTTGGAATGCTATTAAGAGCGCAAAAGAAGATTACATAAGAAATATAGGAAGCTTCACAAATGTCAGAGATGCGGAACAATCTTGGCATAGCTACATCGGAAACAAATTTCAGGAGCTAATTTATGGAATACTGAAGCGATATGTTGAGCAATTAAAGGAGGAAGATGAGAAATATGGGACATTATGCGTTCTCAATGCTGGAGAAGTGAAGAGAAACGAGATACTTTTCAGGAAAGTTGCCATTAAATATGGAGATTTTCTGCTTCTTCCCGATTTAGATATTTGTATTGCGGACTGCACAGGCGATTGGGATTCTAAAATATTGTGTGTTGTGTCTTGTAAGACGAGTTTGAGGGAGAGAATTGCACAAGCATGTTATTGGAAATTGAAATTTCTCGCTTCTGATGTGACGAAACACATTAAAGTGTATCTTGTTACTACTGATAATGACAAAGATTTCTTCTTAAATCGCAAGAGAAAGGAAGAATACAGCGGAAAGTCACGGAATAGAATCATTTCTGAATACGAACTTGATGGAATATATATCCTGAGAGAAGATTTTAGCGAGGAAATGGAGAGCGAGAAGGTGAAGAAATATGAAAAGATTTTCGACGATTTGAAGCGAATTTTTGGGAAGTAACCCCTAATTTATAGAACCTAACATAACCCACTTAACCAAAATTCAAAAACTTTTTTATCCACTTCTCTGCGAAGCTTGTTGAAAGTATGCGTTTAAGTGTGAGAGTGTCGGGTTTTAGGCGTCGGAAAAGGTTATCAGTTCCTGTAAAGTTTGTGCATTTCACATATGTTTTCTTCATCCCGCTCATGTTTGCGCTAGATATTCTGCATATTATACAGGCGATTGGTAAAGTGCTTTACGCAAGAGGCATCACAATCTTAGGCACTTACGACAGATGGGGTAACGCAGAACCAGGCATCATGTATTTCCTTCAGCCGATATACAGTCCGCATGACTGGATGCATTTTATCCGAAATTTTGAACATGTTCGGCTCGCTTGGGAATGCGAGTCTTTTGTTAACTGTGAGCGTCGCTTACGGTTTCTACGAAGAGAGGATGTTTTGGGCGTTTTCTGAGCGTTGAGCGGACAGCAGCAGTAGAAGAGAAGAGGGGGGGTTCAGCGTTTTCGCTGCTAAAAAATAAAAGCGTTGAGGCGTAAGAGAGAGGCATGAGCAAGAGGACGAAGAAGGTGAAATCGGCGGGCAGATTCGGTCCGAGGTATGGTCGCAGGATACGGAAGGATGTCGTTGCGATTGAGGAGAAGATGCGTCGCAAGCACAAGTGTCCGAGATGCGAGCGACGTTCTGTGAAGCGCATAGGCACGGGCATCTGGCGCTGCTCAAAATGTGGTCTCACATTCGCAGGCGGCGCTTACCTGCCTCAAACTCCAGCAGGCATCGTCGCAGCACGGAGCGTGCGGCTCTCTTCCGAACGAGCTGAACGTGCAACAGCGGAGGAGGCGCATGTTTCGCCACCGAAGCCACAGAGCGTTGAAGATTTGCAGAGCGAATCGTCAGCATCGTTGGAAGGGGAAAATGACATGCTTCTTGCGAGAGAAAGGGAAATGGAGTGAAGGGAAAAGTGAGGTGAGAGGACGAGAGAAAAGAGGAGAAAAAGCGGAGGAGGGGGAGGATGGCTTATTACTACTGTCTGCGTTGTGGTAGAAAGGTTGAAATTGTGGGTGAGAAGGTGGTGTGTTTGCACTGTGGCAGAGAATCAAGGGGGTTAAGATGCCCCGACTGCAATTACCGAGCATTCAGAAAGGAGCGCCCGAATGTGGTGAAGCGTGTGAAAGCGGTGTGAGATGCGTTTCCAATTAGATTTTGAGATGGAAACGGAGCATAGGAGCGATGCTGAAATCATGTTTAGTGCTTTGAAGCCAGAAGCGGAGGATGAGGCGATGCCTTCGGGGGAAGAACGACGCTATGCGGTAGAACTCTCGCAAGAAGCGAAGAAATTGGTGCTGAGCATCGTCAGTGAGGACTTGACTCGTTTAAGGGCGACGATGAACACTTGGCTTCGCTTGCTAAAAGTCGCCTCTGAAATGATTGAACTCTCTCGGCAATAAGCAGGTGCGAGGCGAGTGGTGGAAATGGCTCGCTGAAAGACCGAAAAACTGAAATGAAAGAAAATAAAAAAGAAAGGAAAGAGAGGAAAAGGTGAAAAGGAAAAGAGGTGAGGGGGATGTTTCCGCTGGGAATTCTTGGAGGGATTTTAGGCATTTTGAAGAGCCTGCCCGGACTGATTGGGTTTCTGATAGTGATTTTCGTCGTGTTGGGAATTTTGTGGCTGATGGGAAAACTTCTACCTTATATTCTGGCAATACTCGGCATTCTGATATTCATTCTTCTGATTATTCACTTCGCTCCTCTCTAAGAGACGATGTCAGAGGTGAAAGAAGCGTTAAGTAGTGTGGATATTGCGGTTATTGTTGAGGAATTGCAGGATTTATTGGGAGCGAAAGTTGAGAAAGTCTATCAAAGGGAGCGAGAGATTATTTTAAGATTGCATGCTCACCTTGAGGGTAAGCGACTTGAGGCGTATGGTTCTTCCGTTGACCTCGTTTTAGAGGCGGGAAAACGCATTCACCTCACGAAATACCGCATGGAGATGCCAAAAACACCGACTTCTTTCGCAATGCTCCTCCGTAAGCACCTCAAAGGAGGCAGAATAAGAAGCATTAAACAGCGAGACTTTGACAGAATTGTTGAGATTTGCGTTGAGCGAGCTGACGGCAGGCGGACTTTGGTGCTTGAACTGCTACCTCGTGGAAATTTGCTCCTGTTGGACGAGAACGGCAGAATCCTTCAGCCACTGAAGCGGGAGACTTTCACAACGAGAACACTGCTCCCTGGCAAGCTCTACGAAGCACCACCTTCAAAACTGAACCCACTCGTTGCGACGAAAGAAGACTTGCGAAAATTATTCATCGCAGCGAGGGAAGAGGCAGAGCATCGTGGAAAGAGCAGAGAAGTTGTGAAAGTTCTCGCAACCGAGATGGGTTTAGGAGGCTTATATGCGGAAGAAGTATGCCTTCGTGCTGGTGTGGATAAGAAAAAAAGTGCGGAGATGCTTTCAGATGAAGAGATAGGAGCAATTTATGATGCAATTAGAGAAATTTTTCAGCCGATAATTGAGGGAGATATGTCAAAAATCAAGCCACATATTGTTTTTGAGGCGAATAAGGAAGGAAAGAAGGCAGAAGAGAGTGAGGAGAGGCGAGGTTGTGTTGCGGTTCAGGTTCTACCGTTTGAGTTGAGGCGGTTTGAAGGATGTGAGAAGGAATATTTCCCAACATTCAACGATGCAGTTGACGAATTTTTCATGCGTCAGACCGAGGAACGCTCGCAATCTTTTTCAGTTGAGTCGGAAATTGAGAGAATTGAGCGAATTTTGAGAGAGCAGGAGTCCGCACTGCTTAAATTCAAGCAAGAAGAGGAGGAATGCATAAGGAAAGCGGAATTAATTTACACGAGATTCAAAGAGATTGAGGGTGCACTGCGGAAGCATGCTGAAGAATTGCGAAAGAAAGGCGTGAAAAAGAGGGAGATTTCATTAACTTTAAACGACGAAGGAGATGTTTTGGAGCTTAAGCTTGACCCCACACGCTCTTTGCATGAGAACGCTGCTCGCTACTACGAGCGGGCGAAGGCTCTTCGCAAGAAAAGGGAGGGCGTTGAGAAAGCTCTCGCTGCGACGAGAGCAAAATTGAAAGCGGAAAGGGAGAGAGTGGCTGCGGCAGAGGCGGAGGCGAAGGAGGTGGAAAAGGCTAAGGCTCGTGTCCTGAGGAAGAAAGTTGTGCGTGATAAAAAATGGTATGAGCGATTCAGGTGGTTCTTCACTTCTTCAGGCTTCCTTGTCGTCGGTGGCAGAGATGCAACCTCAAACGAGATTCTCGTGAAGAGGCACATGGCAAACGAGGACATTTTCTTCCACACGCAAGCGGAGGGCGCACCTGCGGTGATTTTGAAAACTGAAGGTCGCCCCGTCTCGGATGCGGATTTGGAAGAGGCTGCTCAATTCGCCGCTTCTTACTCAAGCCTCTGGAAGCTCGGCTTCTACAGCGGTGAGTGCTACTGCGTCTCCGCAACGCAGGTGAGCAAGACGCCCCCGTCCGGTGAATATTTGAGAAAAGGCGGTTTCGTTGTGCGTGGAAAACGACGCTACTTCAAAGTAGAACTCGCCCTCTGCGTCGGCATCGCTGAAGAAAAGGAGAACGGGAGGAAATGTGAGGAAGAAAGCGAGGTAGGCGAAAGCGGTAAGAGGAAGCGAGAGGAGCGGGAGAGTGAGGAGGGAGGGGAGAGTGAGAAGAAAAAGAGACTGCGTTTAGTTGTGTGTCCCGTGTTGGCGCTTAAGCATGGTGTGAAATTGAAGTATTGGGTAGAGGTTCAGCCCGGCGACACACGAAAGGAGGAGATTGCCCGTGCAATAAGGAGAATTCTGCTTGAGCAGGCGGAGAAGCACGGAGAAAGGGAGGAACTTGAGGAAGAGCTTTCTTTGGACAAATTAATGCAGGTGCTTCCTCCGGGCAGAGCTGCAATTAAATCTGCCTAATGAACATTTTTGTTCATCAAAGTATTTATATATGCAAAGTATATGGAGAGGTATGATGCTCGTGCAGGAGTGTGAGGTGCTTTCGCTTCCGAGAGGTGTGCGTCCCGCAGAAATTTATGCTTTGCTTTCTCGTGAGTTCGGCGGTGGTGAATCCTACCTGCTTGAGTCCAGAGAAGGCGTTCCGAGAGTTGCTCGCTTCTCGATTCTCGGCTTTGACCCCGCTCTGAAGTTTTCAGTGAAAGACCGCCGCATTCAGATGAAATTCTACGACGACGCACTTCGCAAATCATTCAAGCGAAAAGGGAGCGGGGGTTCGCCGTTGAGTGTTTTGAGGGAATTTCTCGCAGAATTAAATGCGGTTGTAGTTGCGAGTCCTCGTGTCCGAAGGCTTGCTCGCTCTTCTCTCTTTCAAGACGACGCACCACCGCTTGCTGAAAGGTTCGTAGGAGGCTTCGTAGGCTACATTTCTTACGATTTTGTGAGGTATTTTGTTGATTTAGACGAAAAAAGTGAGGATGACTTGAAGCAACCGGACTGCGAGTTCCTTCTCGCAAAAAAGAACATCGTGCTTGACCACAAGGAGCAGAAGGCTTTCA
>Ga0190316_1000300_pt1 | contig 14212 bp, 12 predicted proteins | sample 48701112_MG_FD_161663 | JGI IMG/M metagenome (GOLD analysis project Ga0190316, IMG submission 161663) | Hydrothermal vent sediment bacterial communities from Southern Trench, Guaymas Basin, Mexico - 4870-11-1-2_MG | ecosystem: Environmental > Aquatic > Marine > Hydrothermal vents > Sediment ... | reverse complement strand
CCCCACACTTATCAGAAAAGTGGTGGAGCTGACACCGTAAGCCATCCCCAGAGCGCCGTCAATCAGCTGCGCCACAAACCCCACCAGGATGTAGGTAAGGATTGTATTCATGTCTTCCTAACCCGGACAAGTCAGAACCAAACAAACTTCAAACGTATCTTCTCAATATTTAGAGGGAAACATTTCGTCAGCTGTTTTTCTCACCACAGAGACATCAACGACCATGAGGTCTTATGACCGATGGCGGAGAAAAAATAAAAAACTGTGGGCACTACCTGCCCACACCTACGGTCTGTGCCCTCCGTGTTATGGGCACTGCCTGCCCATACTACGTCTGTGGTAAAAATTATCCCGGATTATTGAGATGATACGACGGGAATGGCAATTGGCATCTCTCTGTATGATGCTATACTCGTAGTTGAAACTTACGTGAATTTATCTTACCCCCGAAGGAACCAAAATTATGAGCACGAGACGTGGGTTAGGTCGTGGGCTGGCATCGCTGATCCCCGCAGCCGAAGAGCAGGAACTCTCCTCCGGTTTGCGTGAGGTCCCCTGCGACCAAATCGTCCCCAATCCCCACCAGCCACGTATGCCTTTCCGCGATCAGGAAGTGGTAGAGTTGGCGGCTTCGATCCAGGAACACGGCATCATCCAGCCGTTGATAGTAACACGACGTCCCGAAAAGGGCTACCAGCTCATCGCCGGCGAACGCCGGTGGCGCGCTGCCCGCCTGGCGGGGCTGTCCACCGTCCCCGTTATCATCAAAGAGGCGGTTCCTCAGCAAATGTTGGAGCTGGCGCTGGTGGAAAACGTGCAGCGCGCCGATCTCAATGCGTTAGAAGAGGCGCAAGCCTACCAACAGCTGCTCAAGGAGTTCGGCCTTTCCCATACCGAGGTGGCGCGTCGCGTCGGGAAGAGCCGCGTCGCCGTGACCAATACCCTGCGTTTGCTCCAGGCCGCCCCCGCCGTTCAGGAGGCCCTGCTGGACAGCGGAATCACCGAGGGCCATGCCCGCGCTCTTCTGGGCCTGGAGACTCATGCGGAGCAGCAGGCAGCTCTTCAAAAGGTGCTGCGGCAGAGATTGAATGTGCGCCAGACGGAAGCCCTGGTGCAGCAGCTGCGCAAAGGTGAAAAACCACGCGCCGTGCCCTCGCCTGAAGTGCGCACCCTGGAAGAACGTCTCCAGGAATCCTTAGGCACACGGGTTCACCTGCGGACAGGGCGCAAGGGCGGGCGCATTGTGATCTACTACTACTCCGACGAGGAATTTCAGGCACTCTATCACCATTTGACGGGGGAGGAGCTCTGAGCAAATATCCGGTGTTAGATGCGCTTCGTTAAATCACCCTCCCAGCTGCCAGACACAGTCGGAAGGGCTGGGCCTCAATCCGGCGAGGGCGCTTCCTGCTCCGGCCAGAGGATTTCGTAGGTGCAGACGGCATTGTCGCTGGCGTGGCCGGGGTGACGGTCTAATTCAGCCCCCGTTAGCTCGCGGAGCATCATCTCGTCCATAAGGCAGAGCTCCGGGTGATTCTGGGCGACGTAATGGTAAGGGCAATTGCAAATGTGCAGAAGGTACTTTGCGCCCTCAATGTTCTCCCAACGGGCGACGAAGCCGAGTTTCTTGAGATAGCTGACGATGGCGTCCAGCCGTCGTTCCGGCTCTACCGGCAAATTCGTGGCCCCGGAGGCCAGACGGTGCGCGGTCTGTTCCAAGAGCAGAGCGCGTTTCTGGGGCTTAAGCATCTCTTGCAACGACTCCAGCAACGCCCCGGCCAACCCACTGTAATTATTGGGGAACAGGTCGGCGGCAGTCGAGGTCAAGCGATAGACGTAGCGCGGGCGTCCCGGTCGGGCGGAACGCCGCACCTCGGGGTCTGTGATATACCCTTCGGAACGGAGAATCTCCAGGTGGTGGCGCACGGTGACACTGGTAAGACCTAGTTCTTCGCTGAGTTTCTGGACGGTGATCTCACCGTTACGTTTCAAAATCTCTAAAATTTGTTGGCGTGTGTCCTGCATTTCCTTCTTCCCTAATCGTCTGGATATATTTTTCCTATTAAATTGATTATTACTATAATAACATTGTAATTCAAATTTGTCAAATGCACCTCTACTTTTTCCGGTGACGATCTGCCGTTGTGAACGCCAACGCGCCTTCCCACAAACAGCTGCTATAATACCTACCATGACACACGATGCCTTTGAATGCTTAGTAGCCGAAGCCTTAGACGCTCTCCCGGAGATTTTTCAGGAGAAACTGAACAATGTCGAAGTGGTAATAGAAGATTGGCCGGATTCCGCAACGCTGCAACGCGCCGGCGTGCGCCATCCGGCCCAGCTACTGGGTTTCTACCACGGCGTCCCGCAGACGAGGCGCACACATTATTACGGTCTCACTTTGCCGGATAAGATCAGCATTTATCGGCAACCTATTGAGTTGCGTTGCCGCACATTGAAGGAGGTACGCGAGCTGGTTCGGCACGTTCTCCGCCACGAGATCGCCCATCACTTTGGCATCGGCGACGAGCGGCTGCGACAGCTCGGAGCCTACTGAAAAAACCGGGGCTTTCACCACGGTACAGTATGGGCAGGTAGTGCCCACAGCAAGCTCCGCGCGGGTTGCTCCCGGCCCGTTAGACGACGGAAGAGCAACACAGCCTCATTGACTATCAATTCCCGCCCGCGACGATCTCCCGGTACGCCGCGAAAGTCGCTTCAGCTGTAGCCTCCCACGAGAACTGCGCGGCTTGATGCAGCGCGCGACGGCGTAGCTCGGCGTGAAAAGCCTCGTCGGTCAGGAGCCGCAGCAATGCGCCGGCCATCCCCGCGACGTCGTCGGGAGCTGTGAGTACCCCCGCATCCCCCACCACCTCCGGCACACTGGTCGCGTCGCTTCCCACCACCGGCACGCCGCAGGCCAGGGCCTCCAGCGGCGGAAGGCCGAAGCCCTCGTAACGCGAAGGGTAAAGGAACGCCCGCGCACCGCGATACAGGGCGGGTTTTGCTTCTTCGGCGATGAAGCCGGTGAAGTGTACCGCCGTTGCCGGCACGCCCGCCTCGTGCCGCAGGCGACGCGGATCCGGCGCGAAGTCCAAGTCCTTCACCGGCAGCCTGCCCGCCACCACCAGACGCGCGGCCTCGCCCAACGTCTCGCGCACGCGAGCGAAAGCCTGGAAAACAGCGCGCAGATTCTTGCGACGATCAAAGCCGCCTAAATAGAGGATGTACCCCGGCTGCAGCCCCAGCTTGCACAAAACCGCGCCGTCCTCAACCCCAGCAGCGGGCCGGTATGCCACATCCGCCGCTAGCGGGATCACCCGCACGCGCCCCGGCGCTACCTTCAAGTGGCGCACGATGTCCGCGCGCGCGGCCTTCGAGTCGGTGAGGAGCAGCGTGGCGCGCGGCGTCGCAGCCCGCACCAGCGCGGTGTAGAGGCGCACTGCCGGCCCGCCACGATAGTCCGGCAATAGCAACGGGATCAGGTCGTGGACTGTTACCACGGTCGGGAGCTGGGCAACCAGGGGAGGCGCCCAGTAGGGCACGTGCAACAGCTCCACGCCCAGGCGACGTGCTGCGCAGGGCAACGTCACCTGCTCCCACCAGACTTTGCCTAGTGGGCCGGGGGGCGCGGGCAGCGGCAGAAAATGCACGCCAGGGAGGGCGACCTGTCCCCTCACGTGCTCCGGCGGAGCCAGGAGCACCCACGTCACGTCAGGATGCAGTCGCGCCAACGACGACAACAGCTGGCGCAAGTATTGGCCGCTCCCTGTCTCAGGGCGATCCCCAAACCAACCACTCAGAGCGATGCGCATTAAGAGAATGACAAATGACAAATGGCAAATGATCAAATGGCAAATGATCAAATGACAAAGAGTAAATGGCTATTCCCGCTCGTGTACGTTGTAAGCCTGCAGACCACGGTCGGTTTGCTTTACCTCGTACCAGACTGATGTATTCTCTTGCAGCACACAGTCCGGGTCTCCGCTCACCCCGCTGCGGTGGAAAAAAACCTCCGATCCATCCTCTTGCACGAGGAACCCGAAGGCCTTCTCCTCGCTGTACCATTTGATGCTCCCAGCATGTAGCCCCGGCTGGAGCGAGCTCGACTCCCGGCACCGCTTGCAGAGAGTCGGCGCCGCAATCTCAAGCCCCATTTGCTCTTGCCGTCGTTGCTCTTCCACCGTGAAGACAAATTGCTTGCCGCATTGTTCACAAACCCGCATCTCATCTCGATAAGCCATCCTTGACCTCCATCATGTTAGTATCTCAACGTTGGAACGTTCCAACGTTTTAACGTTTTTACGTTTACTCCACAGATCTCTTCTCTCACTCCTCACTTCTCACTCCCCTCCAGACGCTCGCGGGGTACGATGACGCCTGCCACCAGATCCCGACCGCGCAACGCGATGATTGAAGCTCCACGCGTGGCCCGTCCCTGCGCCTTTACGGAACGGCCGGTGAGCGTTTTGGCCGCGCCGCGCTGCGTCACCGAGACAAAATGCGTGCCGGTCAACAACGTACCCACCCCCATCAAGCTCTCATCGCGAATCAGTTTGGCGATTTGAACCCCTTTGCCACCCCGTCGCTGACGGGGCAGCTCGCTGAAGGGGGTGCGCTTGGCCATGCCGTGGCCGGTGATGGTCAACAGCCTGGCCCGTGGTTGAACCACGGCCACCCCGGTGACCACATCTTCAGTAACCAACCGTATCCCGGCCACACCTCCCGCGCTTACGCCGGTGGGACGTACCTCCGCCACGGCGAAGCGAATTCCCTGACCGCCCGCTGTCCCCAGCACGACCTCATCTTTATCCAGCACCCAGACGACATCCACCAACCAATCACCCTCATCCAGCCGAATGATAGGGATAGGTTCCCGTCCCACTCCGGGCAACTCCTCCGGTAACATACGCTTCACCCGGCCTTGCGCCGTGACGAAGAACACCGCCCCCTCCGGAGGTGAGGCGGGCAGCGCCAGCGCTGCGACGACATCGCCATCCTGGAGATGCGTCAACACCGACCAGAGGCTGCCAGCGCCCTGCCAGGCCTCACCTTTGGAGATCTGATGTACCGGCAGCGATACCCCCATCCCTTCCGCAGTGAACAGAGTAAGCGTGTCCCGCGTCGAGGCGGCCAATATCGCCACCGGAGATTCCTGTGGTCGCGCGGGAATGCGTGGGGGATGGCCCTCACCGGGAGTCCGTCCGACGTGGCCCTGCCGCGTCACCGTGAGCCACACCGGCTCGTCGGGCGCCAACGCCGTGACGTCCACTTGCTTGCCTTTCACCTCTAAGATGTGCGTGCGGCGGGGATCGGCGTAGTGTTCCTTCAGAGCGAGCAGCTCAGCGCGGATAACGCCCCGCTGCTTCTTGGGAGTCCGCAACAGCACCTCCAGCGACTTGATCGTCGCTCGCAGCTCTTTGTACTCTGCCTGGAGTTTTTTCCGTTCCAGGGCCGCTAGCCGCTTAAGGGGCATATCGAGAATCGCTTGTGCCTGCTCATTCGACAGCTTGAAGCGATGGCGCAGGTTCTTGCGCGCCGTTTCCACAGTACGCGAGCGGCGGATCGTGTCAATCACCTCGTCCAAATTGTCTAAGGCAATCAATAATCCCTCGACGATGTGAGCGCGGCGGCGTGCCTGCTCCAGCTCATAGCGCGTGCGGCGGGCAAGTAACTCCAGACGGTGTTCCAGGAAAATCAACAAAGCTTTCTTAAGCGGGAGCGTGCGCGGTTGACCAGCTACCAACGCCAGCATGATGATGCTGTAACGCGTCTCCAGTGGCGTATGGCGGTAGAGATCACGTAACGCCTGGTCCGGATCAACATTGCGATTCAGATCCACCACCAGCCTCATTCCCTGGCGATCGGATTCGTCCCGCAGATCGGCGATGCCCTCCAGTTTGCCGGCACGCACCAGCTTGGCAATGCGCATCACCAGCGAGGATTTGTTCACTTGATAGGGAATCTCCGTGATGACAATGCGCTGCCGCCCCCCTTTAATTTCCTCTATGTGCGCTCTGGCGCGAATGGTGATCCGCCCCCGTCCGGTGGCGTAAGCCTTGAGGAGATCGTCGGCGGCGTCGGCCCGCTCCCGGCGATAGACCAATCCTCCGGTGGGAAAGTCCGGCCCCGGCATCAACTTCAGCAAATCCTCCACACCGACATTGTCCAGCTTCTTCCAATGATCCAGCAAATAGACCAGTGCGTCTACTACCTCACCCAAGTTGTGAGGAGGGATGTTGGTGGACATTCCCACCGCGATGCCCGACGCACCGTTGACCAACAGATTGGGGAGGTTGGAGGGCAACACGGTCGGCTCCTTCAGAGAACTGTCGAAATTCTCCGTCCAATCCACCGTGTCCTTATCAATGTCCTGCAGCATCTCCATAACGACAGGGGCCAGCCGCGCCTCGGTGTAACGCATGGCCGCCGGCGGATCGCCATCCACAGAGCCAAAGTTACCTTGCCCTTCTACCAATAGGTAGCGAACCGAGAAATCCTGAGCCATGCGCGCCATCGCCTCGTAGATGGAGGAGTCGCCGTGGGGGTGGTACTTCCCCAGCACCTCACCCACGATGCGGGCGGATTTTTTGTAGGGCGTATTGGGACGGATACCCATATCGTACATAGCATAGAGGATGCGGCGCTGCACGGGCTTGAGACCATCGCGCGCATCGGGCAAGGCCCGTGACACGATAACACTCATGGCGTAATCCAGGTAAGCCCGCCGCACCTCAGTATCAATGTCTACCGGCTTAATAGCTCCAATTTCCATATTTTTCTCCTTCTGAAAATTACAGGCTAACTATACGCGCGAGAAGCGATTTACGCAAGTGGACTTCGCCCTTTGTCATTTCTTCGTTTGTCATTTTTAATTCTCTTCATTTGCCATTTGCCTTTGTTGGCATTACACTTGCGGTTATGTTAAAATTTTCATCGAAATCCTGGAAACGCTGGTTGATATCGGGCGTAAGTCTGCTACTCCTCCTGCTCATCTTGGTAGGAGAGGCTCCTTTGCCTACACAGGATCGCGCTTTGCGTCTTGATATCTTGAGCTCCGGCAAAACCTTCGACTTCGTCACTTGGGAGATAACAGCGCTGGCCCGCAAAGCGGCGTACGGATTGCTGGCCCCGCAGCGGTTCATGGCCGAGGAGACCCGTTCACGGTTTGTACTTGCTTACCTGGACAAAGTCGCTGACGCGCACACCCTCTCCCGCGAGATTACCAACATCTACAGCGATCCCGCCGTTGCCGACCCAGAGCAGGCTACAGCTGCGCGACAAGAGAGATTAGCCGTGCTCCGCGAGGAATTGACACAGCAGTCCCCTATCGCCGAAGCGATTTTAGGGGAGCAAGTCAGCCAGGTACTTGCCGACGATGGTTTTGGCTATTGCCGGCAAATTTTTCCGCCGGTCAGCGGAACCTTCACCCCTCTGCCCACTCTCTTGATCGTCTCCCCGCGCGCCCGCATTGAGAGTATCTATCAAAACGAACTCGTCGCCGGACTGAATGCTGCCCAACGGCAAACCCTAGAGACAAAGATCGAAGCCGTCGAGCCGGACCTCTCCGCCTACGTCACCGCCATCGGCGGCCTCTCCGCCTACCCGGCGATGCTCTTGGAGAGCTCCTCCATAGATAACATCGCCAACACGATGACCCACGAGTGGACGCATCACTACCTGCTGCCGGCGCCGCTGGGCTGGTATTACTTAGACGCTGATGAAACCCGCACCATCAACGAGACCACCGCCTCACTGATGGGAGAATGGGGCGGGCAGGAAGTCGTCCGGCGGTTCTACGCGCCGTTGCTGAACCGGCCCAAACCTCTACCCGACCCGCTAACCCGAGAGACGCAAGAGCAACAAGGGCCAGCACCTTTCGATTTTCGCGCGGAAATGCACGAGACCCGCGTCACCGTGGATCGCATGTTGGAGGAAGGACAGATTCCTGCAGCCGAGCAGTACATGGAGCACCGGCGACGTTTCTTCGTGGCACATGGCTATCGCCTGCGACGTCTGAACCAGGCCTACTTCGCCTTTCACGGCGCTTACGCCAGCCGCCCCGGCGGCGGTGCAGCGGGCCGCGATCCTCTGGGACCGGCGGTGCGCCGGCTGTGGGCGCTCAGCGAGACACCGCACGACTTCGTGCGCCAAATCTCCCGCGTCACCACCCTGGCCGGTGTAGAGCAGCTGTTAAACCGGTGACACGCTTGTTCGTAGTAAGCCACATAGCGCAGCGGAGTGGCGTCAACCGCCCCCCAACTTACCGCAAACTACTCGGCCAGCTGACTTGTGGTATAATAATGGTTGCCAGCTCAAAAGAATCAACCATCAAACCGGCAATCAGCACACCGGAGATGGCATAACAAAAGGAACAATACGTGTTCAATCCCATAAATGCGCTGTTAGGTTTGTTCTCCCTGGATGTGGGCATTGATCTGGGGACGGCCAACACACTGGTCTATGTGCGAGGTAAAGGCATCGTCATCAACGAACCTTCGTGGGTGGCAGTGGATCAAAACCGCCACCAGATTTTGGCTATCGGCGCGGAAGCCAAAGAGATGGTAGGAAAGACCCCCACAAACATCGTCGCCATCCGCCCTCTGCGCGATGGCGTGATCTCCGAATTTGACATCACGCAAGCGATGCTGGAATATTTCATTGGACAGGCGCACAAACAGGTCTTCATCCCCTTCCCTCGCCCGCGTGTGATCGTGGGGGTGCCTAGCGGCGTGACCGAAGTGGAGAAACGCGCGGTGAAGGACGCCGCTCTGGCGGCTGGCGCGCGCGAAGCGTACCTGATCGAAGAGCCAATGGCTGCAGCGATCGGCGCCGGCCTCCCCGTCACGGAGGCGCAGGGCAGCATGGTTGTGGACATCGGGGGTGGCACCACCGAGGTAGGCGTCTTCGCCCTGGGAGGCATCGTCGTGAGCAAGAGCCTCCGCATCGCCGGCGACGAGCTGGACGAAGACATTGTCCAATACGCCCGGCAAAAGTACAACTTAGCTATCAGTGAGCGGATGGGGGAACGCATCAAGATCAACATCGGTTCCGCCTACCCCCTACCCGAGGAACAAACCATGAGTATGCGGGGCCGTAACCTCATCACTGGCCTGCCAGAGGAAATTGAGATCAGCAGCATTGAGATCCGCGAGGCGCTCTCGCGCTCTGTCAACATCATCGTGGAACTGGTGCGCGACACCTTAGATGAGACACCGCCGGAGCTGGTAGCCGATCTGATGGAAACGGGCATCTGCCTGGCCGGAGGCGGCGGACTGCTCAAGGGATTGGCCGAACGCATCAGTGAGGAGACTCACATCCGGGCGTGGGTAGCACAGGATTCCCTGACCTGTGTGGCCCGGGGCGCGGGGATGGTCTTGGAGGATTTTGACATCTTACAACGGACACTCTCCTCTGAGAATCAGCGAAGTCCCGGCGGCTCTGCTTCCTGACGTGTTGCCAAGGGAGGCACGATGACCCGACAAGGTCGTCCCTGGTTGCCCTATACCCTGCTAACCGTCGCGTTACTCTTCCTGATCTTGCACGAAGCCGGTGCGCTAGGGCCATTTGAAAACCTGTTAGGATTGGTAGTTGCCCCAGTGGAACGTGGTCTCTCCGACCTCATCACCGGCGTCGGCAACCTTTTCCAGACCACGCGCGATGTCCGCGTGTTGCAGCAGCAAGTGGACGAGCTACAATCTGCCAACGATACCCTGCGCGTCGAGAACATCCGCCTGCGCGAACAGTACGTGGCAGAAAACCAACAGCTGCGCGAGCTGCTGGACTTCAAGTCGGAAAATCCCACCTATTCCCTGGTCGGGGCCGACATCGTGGAACGCGGCAGTGACATCTTTCCCCGTGGCAAGGTCGTCGGCGAGGATACTAACCCCTACTTGCGCTACTTCATCATCAACGTCGGCTCCCGCGACGGCGTAGCGGTGGGGATGCCGGTAGTCACCAGCGGGGCGGCCATGGTCGGGCGCATTGCCAAAGTGACTTCCCATCTCTCTTATGTCCAGCTCCTCAACGATCCCAGCAGCACGGTCGCCGCGCTCTTTCAAGGTTCGCGCATCTCCGGGATGGTGGTAGGACGGGAGGATGGCTCGCTGGTTATGACGGGCATCCTGCCCGATGAGGAGGTCGACGAGAACGAGATCGCTATCACCTCAGGAGTGGGAGGACTATTGCCCAGAGGCTTGATCCTGGGACAGGTGGAAAGCGTCTCCTACCAGGAGGCCGCGCTCTTCCAGGAAGCGGTGCTCCGCCCTGTCCTGGACTTCCGCCGCCTGGAGGTAGTCGTCGTCATCACTGACTTCAACCGGCCGCCTGTGGAGGAGTTTGAGGAGGGGCCATGAGCCTCTATTTTGGCGTTCCTATCTTGCTGGTCGGCGCAGTGTTGCAGAGTGTCTGGCTGAACAAGATACGCATCCTGGGCGGGCGCCCCGATCTGGTACTGCTGCTGGTCATCACCTGGGCCATTATCCGGGGGCTGAACGAGGGGACGCTCTGGGGTTTCATCGGCGGTTTATTCTGTGATCTGCTCTCTGGCGGCCCCTTTGGCCTCTGGACTGTCTCCCTGACACTGGTAACGTTTATCGCCGGGCAGCGCTGGATCCATAGATTGGGGCCGACCAGCATGAGGCTGGCCCTTGTCTCCGGGCTGGGTACCCTGCTCGCACACACCATTTTCCTGGCGCTGATGATACTCTTGGACTACCCCGTCGCCGTGGGACGCGCCTACGCCACCCTCATTGGGCCAGCAGCGTTGCTCAACTTGCTTCTCTCACCCTTCAGTTTCCGCTTCCTCGTTTGGTTCCACCAGCGCACACCGCAGCGTAGCGAGGTGAATTTATGAAGCCCCCCTTGCCACAATCCTCCACCGGGCCTTCACGTCCTTCCTGGATCAAACGCTCGCCCCGGTTGGCGCTCTTCGGCTGGTTCATCCTGGTGGTGATAGGCGCTTACATCATCCGTCTCTGGCAACTGCAATTCTTGGAGCGCGGGTACTACGTCGCCGAAGCCGAGTTGCAACAGTACCAGCTGGTCTCCATCTCACCGTCGCGCGGTGTCATTTATGACCGCCACGGCGAGTTGTTGGTCCGTAACGTCCCGGCTTACGATGTCACCATCACGCCTGGCTACTTGCCAGAAGACGCGGAACGGGAACGGGCGGTATTGGAACGTCTCTCACGGCTGATTGATGTGCCATACAGCGGCGCGGACAACGCAGAACCTTATCAACCGGAGTTAGAGACGGTGGGCCGCGCCCAGTTCCCTCCTTACGGCGATCCCCCTGTCCCCGGCCTTATTGAGATGGTGAATGACGTGCGCGATCTGGCTCCCTTCGCGCCGCTGGTCGTCGCCGAGAACGTGGACCGGGACCTGGCGCAGCTGATTGCTCAGGAGGGCAGTGTGACGTTGCCCGGTGTGGGCATCCAGATCATCCCGCGCCGGAGCTATCCCACGGGCGCGCTTACCTCGCAGGTTATCGGCTTCCTGGGGAAGATTTCGCCGGAACAGGTAACGGAGTTCGAGGCTCAAGGCTACAATCCAGATGTGGATCGCATCGGCTACGCCGGCATTGAGGCAGCTACAGAGGATTTTCTGCGGGGTGTGCCGGGGCGCAAATACGTGGAACGGGACATCCTGGGGCGAGAGAAGCGCACCGTCGGCGAGACCATTGAGCCGGTCACAGGCGACAATGTTTACCTGACCTTGGACACGGAACTGCAACAGGTCGCCGAGGAGGCCCTGCGCGAGCAACTGGCACGGGTGGGATCGCAGCGCGGCGTCGTGATAGCGCTGGATCCCCGCGATGGGCAAGTCCTTGCCCTGGTTAGCCTGCCCACTTACGATAACAATTTCTTTGCCCAGGGCATCACCAAGCCGGAGGAGTTCGATGAACTCCAGGCACTCATTGACGATCCACACGCGCCGCTTTACAATCACGCCATCGCCGACCTGGTGCCACCGGGTTCAACCTTCAAGATCGTCCCCGCCACCGGCGGCTTGCAGGAAGGCGTCATCAACCGCTATACGACGCTCAACTGTCCCGGCCGCATCCTGCTGCCCAACAAGCTGGCTCCCAATGATCCCGGCGCGGCTCAACCTTTCTATTGCTGGATTCACCTGCAATACGGCACCGGGCACGGCTCACTCAACGTGGTTGACGCACTGGCGCAATCGTGCGACATCTTTTTCTACAAATTAGGTGGCGGCTACGAGGAGACCCATTTCGAGGGGTTAGGGATTGATAGGTTAGTCAAGTGGGCTACCAATTTTGGGCTGGGCGCTCCCACGGGGATTGACATTCCCGGCGAGATCACGGTGCCGGTTTTTACCCCCAAACGGAAACGTGAGCTCTATCAGGAGAGTTGGACCACCGGCGACACCTACATCATGTCCATCGGACAGGGCTTCCTCACCGTCACTCCATTGCAGATGGCAAACGTGATGGCCGCCGTTGCCAATAACGGCACGATCTACCGGCCCCAGCTGATCCACCACATCAGCGACGCCGAGGGCCACGTCGTGCGCCCCTTTGAGCCGGAGGTGCTTCACCAACTGCCCGTGGATGATGCGATCTGGCCGATCGTCCAGGAGGGGCTGGAAAAGGCCGTGAGCGCGGGGACGGCCCCTCTCGCCCAGATCGAGGGGGTGCGTGTGGCGGGCAAGACGGGGACCGCCGAGTATTGCGACGACTTGGCGATAAAGACGGGGCTGTGTCCCGTCCCCACCGGGCAGACGCTCCCCACCCACGCCTGGTTTCTGGCTTACGCGCCGGTCGAGGAACCAGAGATCGTCGTAGTCGCCTGGGTTTACGGCGGTGGCGAAGGTTCTACTGTTGCGGTCCCCATCGCCCACGATGTGCTGGATTTCTACTTCAAACGGGCAGCTGAAGAATCAGAAGTGAAGAGTGAGGAGTGAGGAGTGCTGTCAGCCTCCCGCTATCCGCCATCCGCTATCCGCCGTTGCAATTCAGCGCCCGCCAGGCCGGCGACGAAGATCCGCTTCCGGCGGCTGGTATGTCCCCCCACGATCCGCACATCACTGCGGGCCACGTCCAGACAACGCGCCAGGAACTTCACCAGCGCCGCGTTAGCTTTCCCCTCCACCGGCGGCGCTTTGAGACGCACCTTCAACGCCCGGTCGTAGAGGCCCACGACGGTATCTTTCCCCGCGCGGGGAATAAGCTGGACGTAGAAGTAAACGCCCCCTCGCCCTTCTTGAACCTGTAATGACTTCATCGCGGCGGTGGCTCCCGGTTCAAGCAACCCCCTTCCCCCATTGGCGGGGGAAGAGAGCTGCGAACAGAGTTATCTAGTGTGAATCCAGCCGGAAGTTGTCAAAGCGTGACTCCACCGGTGTCCATAACCACGAACCTGTGACCAACCCGACCTGGCGATGGGAACGCAGCTGGTCGTCGGTAAACTCATGTACCTTGTGCTTGACGGCCCCACTGACGATGTAGACAGTGGCATGGTTGTCCCGCACTTCGACCAAGGCGTGGTTGGTTTTGTCGTAGCCCGCCTGCAGGCCGAAGTCCGCACAGTTGCGCCAACCCATGATGGCGTCGGTCTTGGCGTTACCACCGAAACCATCGTAACCGGAGACCGGCACGGTAACGTCCCGGTAACGGGTTACCGCGCAATTACCGTTGTAGTTCCACTCAAAGACGTAGATGGTGGAGAAGTCGTTGTTCGCCCCGAAGATCAAGGCAGCCTTTCCCTCATCAGGAGGATACTCACCTTGATCACTTGCCTTGCGGAAGTGGTGATCGACGGAGGCGTCATAGTTTGAGAACGAGTTGGTGAGGGGGGCTTTCGCGACGCCCATCTTGTGGTTGTTGCGATTGTGAGCATTCAGCAACACCTTCATGCGATAGGTGGAGTCGGCGTAGTCCATATTCATCAACTCGACGCCGTCAGAATGTCTGTAAGTCGCGCGCGGCCAGCCGGTGCTGTTGTCCGAGAAATTGTCGTAGAAGCCCTGCACTGCGACCGAGCGGACGTTGCTCCACTCGCCTGCACCATAGCTGTTGCTGCCTCTCACGCGGTAGTAGTGAGTGCCGGAAGGATTATCCGTAAAAGCTTTGGAGAAGGTGCTACCGGAGAGATTCCATTCTGTCGGAGCGGTGAAACCGGTGTCGGACGCCTCTTGTAAGGTGAAACTCGTGGGATCGGGAACCCCAGGGTAGGTCCCGTACTCC
>Ga0190316_1000299_pt1 | contig 14212 bp, 11 predicted proteins | sample 48701112_MG_FD_161663 | JGI IMG/M metagenome (GOLD analysis project Ga0190316, IMG submission 161663) | Hydrothermal vent sediment bacterial communities from Southern Trench, Guaymas Basin, Mexico - 4870-11-1-2_MG | ecosystem: Environmental > Aquatic > Marine > Hydrothermal vents > Sediment ... | reverse complement strand
TTGCTTGATTTGAAGCAGAATCAGTAACTTGAATAGTAAAGTTAAAGACACCTTGGCTAAGAGGAGTTCCAGAAATCTCACCAGTAGAACTATTCAATGACAAACCATTTGGCAAGTTTCCAGAGATTTTTGACCAAGTATATGGTGGTGTGCCTCCAGTTGCCTCTAAAGTAGCTGAATATGATTGATTGACTGTTCCATTAGACAATGAAGTAGTAGTGATAGTTAGGTCTACACTACCTTGATACTGAGATAAGTCAATTAGACCAATGGTTTCGTTGCCTGTAATATAGGCACCCATATTGATGGATTCTGTTGTGTTGCCATCGTTGTCATAATCTTGGCGGTCAATGCCGGCATTGAGGCAGGGGGAATTTGAATCAATATGAAAATCGTGATTATCAACGCTTATAAAAGATGGATTCTGATTTTTTGAATTGGTATCATATCCCTGCCAAGGCATTGAATAATACCATTCTCCACCACCATAAATACGGTATCCGAATAGTAGAGAATTTCCGTAATAACAATTGTAATCAATAAATCCTGGGTCAGTCGAGAGCTGATAAACGATATAAGCATCTTTCCACCTGTCCCCAGTTGTTATGTCGTTCCAAATGATGTTATTAAAAATCTCTAAGCCAGGGCAGTTCATAAATATTATATTCCCCGCTTTGTACAATACATTGTTATACACTTTATTGTTAGGTAGAGGTCCATCACCACCATTAAAATAGATTCCACGACCGACATTTATCATAATATTTTGATAAATTTCTAACTCCGAACTTCCACCATTTTGATAATAAACCCTTATAGCATGTTCGGTGATATCATGAATATAATTATAACGATAAATATTGTTCCGATTAAGTTCAACAGTGTCAATTCCTCTATAACAATTATAGATTTCATTGTGTTCAATGATACTATTTGTAGCGTCCCATATTGAAATACCAGAACAATCACATGTTCCACAAGTAGGCACACGCTGCCAATCATAAATTTTGCAATTCCTAATTGTAACATTATTACCTATAATCTTAATTCCACCCGGGTGGTCATAAGCCTCTATTGTATGCCCAATTATAGTACAATTTTCAATTGTTACATTAGATCCTGCTATTATGAAGGCAGGACGTCTATTATTACTAGATACCTCACTCGTATCTATAATAAGATTTCTGAAATTTATCCATTTCACATCACCAGTAACACCGAACACACCAGAATCTGAATCATCCGCTACGAATATAGGATATTCCCATGGGTATCCTACAAAGTTAATCGGTGCATCTGGGGTTCCACTATTACTAGGCCTTAAGTCTGCAGACATCCAAATGTTTGTTCCTTTCACATTATAAGTTCCGCCTCTAAAAAATACCGTATCTCCTGCCTGAGCATTAGCCATGGCTGTTTGTACTGAACAGGGCGTATTTATATTTGTGCATTCATTCCAAGAAGCGTTACCGGTTGGGGAAACAAAATAGAAATTCCCACTTGGACAGCCTCCTGTTATATCTTCATAACTTGGATCAAACCAAATTCCTGAATTTGCATTGGGATGATAACAGCAAAAGCCAGCATTGTAGATTTGATTTCCACATTGGCAAGGAGAAGTGATTCTACCTTGTTGACATTGAGGATAAGAAGATTGGGCTTTGGTAGTTGGTTGAGGAATTGAAGAATTTTGGGAGATGAAAAGAAGAGTTCCGATAAGAAAAATTAAAGATATTGGTAGATATTTATGAATATTCATGGAAATTTAATTTTATTATTGTTTATTAGTTTATTAACGGGTTAACGAGTTAACGGGTTCAATATTAGAAATTCGAAATTCTAAATTCTAAATTCTAAATTCTAAACAAAATTCTAAATTACAAATTACATCCAAGCTTAAAACTTAAAGCTAATTAAAATTCAAAAATTTCAATTTAAAATCTACATCTAAAAAGTTAAATTTTTAAATTTTAAATTGAATTTCTATGAATTTTAATTAAAAGTTTGTATTTTTATTCTTAATTCCAGATTCTAAATTCAAAATTCAAATTTCTATTGCTAAAATGCTTAAATGTTAGAATGTTTTTAAGGATTCCAATAATGCATCAGTATTCCAATATCTTTAATATCAACAATATCAGAAAAAAATACTTGATATTTATAATTTTATTTTAATTTAATTTTAATCCTTCCTTTAACAAACTTCACAATTTCTTCAGATAATTCAATTGTTTCTTTGGCTTCATTTCTTTTAAAAACACCTAAAGGAGTCATTCCAGGCAAAGCATCAGGATAACGAGTTGGAGTATAATATCCGTTTAAAATTTTACAATTCTTGGAGACCCCATTAAACTTCTTATCATATTTCTCGCAAAGGCTTAATAAAGCGATCAAATTATGAGTTCTTAATTCTTTTGGATATTGCTTGTAAAATAAAAAAGCTTTTAGAGCTTTTTCCGCCGCTTGTTGAGCATGAAAACAAATATACCAAGGAAATTCTGGTCGTTCTTCTAAGTTTACCTTGGCAAAATTTAATTCATCTTCGGCTAATTCGAACCATTTCTGGTAGCTAGGCCTTTGTTTTTTCATAGATTACCTTGCTTGATTTTTTGATGCTTCTAAAAAATGAGCTGGATTTATCTTTAAGTATTTCTTGAAATTCTTTTGGGGTGTAAACTAAGATATCTAAAGGATAATTTCCTTTGATCAATAAATTAACTTTTTTTAACCTTTGAAGAAAAGGGGTTTTAGTTTTTTTAATAACAATAAAATCAATATCGCTTTGAGAATGAGATTTTCCTTTAGCAACACTTCCAAAAAGAATAATCTTTTCTGGTCGATAAGATTTTAAATCTTTAACAATTTCTTGAAGAATATTTTTTTGAGTTTTTTTGTCTTCTTTATGCTTTTTTCTCATTGTAAAAAATTATAATTATTAAAAATCAAAATTCAAGTTTTAAAAAATCTTTATTTCTCTAAATGGCGAGGTCTGTCCTCACTCAAATTCAAATACCTATAAATATCAATGAATATTTATTGTATATCTACAAGTTTCTATTGCATATCTGTATCTTTATTCCTAATTCAAAATTCCAATCTTTCAACCCGTGAACTTGTTAGTAAATAATAAAACATAAAACAATAAATTTCAATAAATTTCTATGAGTTTCTATAAGTATCTATTTTATATCACTTTTGCACTTTACGCTTTTATTTAATGATAAAATGATAGCATGCTAATATGATAACATGCTAACATGCTAACATGATAAAATGATAAAATGTTTAAATAATGGTATGAATCTGAGTTTTCCACATTGACAAAAGAACTTTTATATTTTAAATTCAAACATATAAAGACAAGGTCAGGGAGTTTTAATTAAAAAATTTTAATATGGATTTTAAAAATTCTCTGAAAACACCAACAGGAATTGCCATATTAATTGCCTTAATTTTTGTTTTGGGGGTTTTATTCTGGAAGATTGATGGAATTAAAGAAATGCTTACTAGTTTGGTGGGAACCGAAGAAAAAGCAGTATTATCTTTGACTAGCAATAAAATTAATTGTAAAGTTGGAGAAAATATTAACATAGATTTAAAATTGGATTCAAATAGTCAAAATATTGTTGCTCTTGATGCTATTGTAAGATATAACCCTGATTATTTTGCTTTAAAGAGTGTTAATACTTCTAATTCGGTTTTTGGAAATAACAATCAATGCACTTATCAAGGCAATTTCTGCCAGTTGACCGATTTTAGTAATCCCGGGGAAATAGAAATAGTTCAGGCAAAGCCAAGTCCTGGAGTGAATACTTCTGATGGTTTAGTGGCTCGATTACAATTTCGCTGCTTAAAAGAGATAAATTCTTCGCAAGATAATTTTACTATTGATTTGAATAACTCTAATGTAATTTTAGATAGTGAAAGCGGAGAGGGCGTTTTAAGTGGGGTTAATAATTTACTTTTAAATATCCTTGCTGGTTCTTCTAATCCAGGAAGATTGAAAGTAAAACAAGTTCAAGGCAAGAAAAATAAGCCATTAGCATTTATTATAAGAATATTAGATCCTGATACTGGAAAGATGATTAAAGAAATAAATAAATCTGTTTCTGATTGCGACGATCAAGAATTTGAAATTGATCCTGAAATTGAATCAGGATCTTATCTGATAAAAGTAAGAGCGGCTGGTTACTTAGCAAAAAGAATTGTTGTAGATTGGCCTCCTTCTGGAGTGGTTGAAATTCCTATTTTAAAAGCTGGTGATTTGAATGGCGATGGTGTGATAAACGAGCTCGATTGGAGTTTATTACATGGACATTGGTATAGCTCTTTTGAGGATGGAGATTTTAATTCTGATGAAATAATTAATAGTTTGGATTGGAGTTTGATGAATCGTAACTGGGGATTAACCGAAGAAGATTAAGCAGAATTCTAATGTTTTCTAAAGTTAATAAATTTTATTTTTTAAAACTATGAAGAATAAGTATTCTTCAAATCAACAAATTAAATTTATTGTTATCCTTCTGACAAGTAGTATAATTTTGGCTTTTTTAATACTTGTACTAATTGAAAGAATGTTTTTTTTACCAGGAGGAACCTCTTCCCCTTTTAACTCAAAAAATCCCAGAAAGACACCAAAAGTTTTTTTAGAAATGAAAATTTCTACTGATCAGGTTCCGAGTTCAAAAATTTTGCCAGTATCTATTTATTTAGATTCTCAGGGAAAAAAAGTAGACGGAGTGGGAATTGATATTTTATATGACCCTAACTTTTTAGAAATTGATACTTCAGGAATTATAACCGAGAGTCCAGCACTAGCCAAAGTAATTTTTCCAGTAAAAGAAATGCCACAAGGAGAACTTAAATTTTCTTTAATTTCTTCAATAAATAGGTACTTTGAAGGCAAAGGAAAAATTGCCACTCTGAATTTTAAAGTCCTTCAAGAAGGGACAACTGATTTGAATTTTAGATTTAAACCTGGCGCCACCGATGATTGCAATGTTGTTTTGTATAAAAAGGGAGTTGATATTTTAGAAGAAGTAAAAGGTGGCGGAGAAATTTTATTAACTTATGACAAAAAAGAAATCTAATTTTTTAATAAAAACTTTCATTTTATCTGGAGGGCTAACATTATTGCTTTTTGCTTCTCAAATCCAAGCGGCTACTTTAGATCTTTCAAGTGCTTCTACTTTATTTCAGGTAGGAGATACTTTTGAGGTTCAAATTCTTCTTGATACTCAAGGCGCTGAAATTGACGGAGTTGATATTCATTATTTGAATTATGATCCCTCCTTAATTGAGGTTCAAGATGCTGATTCTGGTACTTCGGGAATTCAAATAGAACCTGGCTCTCTATTGGAAGAGACAATTATAAATTCAGTTGAGACAACCTCTGGCAAAATTGATTTTTCTCAAGTCACCAGCCCAGGAACTACTTATAATGGTAGCGGAACTTTAGCCACGGTTACCTTTAAAGTATTAGCCGAAGGCACTACTACTCTGACTTTTGATTTTACCTCTGGTTCCACTACTGATTGTAATGTCGCTTCTAATGGATCAGATGTTTTATCAAGTGTTGAAAGTTTAACTTTAACTTTTAGTTCTTCTATTCCTACTTCAAACTGCGAAAGTTTAGGTGGTAGTTGCAAAGAAAATCCTTGTAGTGAATATCATAGTTGCTCCTCTTTGAGTGGTAGTTGTGATTCTGGTTATTGTTGTTTTGGTGATTGTCTTTCAAACTGCGCTGATTTAGGTGGCGTTTGTAAAAGTGATGTTTGTAGCAATTATAATGATTGTTCTTCTTTGAATGGATATTGTGGTTTTGGTTATTGCTGTTCTGGCTCCTGCACCACCGGAGACGGCGGTGGAGGAGGAGGCGGAGGCGGCGGCGGAGGCGGTGCCTCAGTCGATCGAACTCCGCCAACAATTAGTGAAGTTCAAATAAAAGAAATTACCACTTCAACTGCTTTAATTTATTGGAAAACAAATGAAAGAGCGACTTCAAAAGTTAGTTATGGAACTTCAAGTGAAGAATATAATTTTTCTACTTCTTCTTCCAGTTTGGTTTTAGAGCATCAAATTTTACTTCAGAATCTTTTGCCAGCCACCAGATATTATTTTGTAATAAGTTCTAAAGATTCTTCTGGAAATCAAAAAACTTCAGAGGAGTTTAACTTTCAGACCCTTTCTACAGCTCAACAAGAAAGCTTGGGAAAAATAGAAATAATCGTTAGCCAAGATTCTTTTGAAGGAGATCCCTTGGAAAAAGCCGCTTTAACATTGTTACCTCTTAATTACCGGTGTATTACTGACAAGGAAGGAAAATGCGTTTTTGAAAACATTCCTTCAGGCATTTATTCTATTAAAGGAGAAAAAGAGGGATACATTTCTTGCACTAAAGAAAACATCGAGATAAAAAAAGATCAAACCACCCAAGTAAAAATTTATCTTAAAAAAGAAAGTGAAACAAAACCAAAACCATCAGGAAAAAAGAAAGTGGTAATTACAGTGATTTTTACTCAAAATCTTTATCCGGGGCAAAGAAGCCAACAAGTGAAAAAACTTCAAGAACTTTTGGCTACTGATAAAGAAATCTACCCTGAAGGTTTTATTACGGGCTATTATGGCTCTTTGACTACAAAAGCAGTTCAGAGATTTCAATGCAAATATAATATCGTATGTTTCGGCAGTCCTCAAACGACCGGCTGGGGTTCGGTTGGTCCAAAAACAAGAAAGAAATTAAACGAGGTATTTGGAAAGAAAGAAACTGTAGATAAAGACCGCCAGGCATTAATTGAGTTAATTAAAGAACAAATTAGATATCTTCAAAAACTTGTTGTCCAGCTTCTTGCTCGTTTAAATAAGCTTCTCCAGGAAAGAAAACTCAAATAAGAAGATAATATATGGGGGTTTTAGAATTTTATTTTTTGCCTTTATTTTTGGCAATAATTTGTAGTACCAGTTGGTTGGTATTTTTTTATTTTTACACTCCAAAAGCAACTACCAAGCTCTTTTTTTTATTGGAAACATTGTTTTTCGGAATTTGTTTAGGAATAATTACTGCTGCGATTGAGTCTTTTTTAATAAAAAAAATATTTTTTCTTTTTAATCTTTCTCCTATGCTTTTTACTTACTTTCAAGATTTCAGACAAATAATTATAGTTGGAATTTTTTCTTTTTTAATCAGTGCTCCCATTGAGGAACTTTTCAAATTTTTATTTTTAATTCAATTTTTCTTTAAAAGAAAAAAATATTTTGATCAAATTGTGGATGGAATTAAAGTTGGAGTTTATTTTGGATTAGGTTTTGTTTTAGCAGAAAATTATTTACATTTCTTAAATTACTATTGGAGTTTGCCATTTAAAGATTTTTTTTGGATTTTTGCTGTAAGATTAATAATTCCCACCTTGGCACACTCGCTTTATGGAGCGATAGCCGGATATTATTTGGCATTGGGAATGTTTAATGAAGAAAAAAAAGATTTATTTTTAAAACGAGGAGTTCTTGCCTGTTTACTTTTCCATGGAAATTTTAACTTCTTACTTTTTACGCCATTTAGTTTGCCCTCTTTATTTCTTTTATCTATAGTTCTTATAATTGTTATTATTTGGTTTCACCAAAAAAGAAACTTAGAACTTAAAAGCTTTGACTAAGTTTTTATTTTGGATTTAAAGTGAAAAAGTAATTTTACGAATGTTTCTTTTAGGTGTTTTTCTTTTTGTCATAAAATTTATTACGTAATTTGTTACGTAACAAGTTACGTAACTTGTTACGTAATTTTTTTATCTATAAAAAATTACATTTCAAAAGTTTTCTGTCTTTATTTTTTAAAATTTCATCATTTTTTTGCTTAATTTTCAATGAAAAATGCTCGTCCAACGCAAAAACTTGACTAGTGTAGGATATTAAGGTATAATATTTTTAGCGTATTAATTAATAAAACAATAAGGAGGAAAAAATGGAAATGGAAATCAGCACGTTAACTTCGGAAAGAAAATATCAAGTTGCCGAGATACCTCTTTATGAATTTTCTTCTAATCTTCCCATAAAAAAAATAATCTTATATCCGGTTTCGTATTCTGTGTTATCATTATTAAAAAAAGCCAGAGTGATAAGATATAACGAGGGAAAAATCAGAGGATTTCTTATAAGCGCACAAGAAAAGATTTATTGGATAAAGATAGAAATTATTGGACCTGTACTAAAAATTGCTATAAGTAGAGTATCAAAAAAAGGGGAAGAAGAATGGACTAATAGCGAAATCATCTCAATTCCATCGGAGGAAGAGAAAAAGGAACTTTGGGTGCCTATTGATGAGTATTTTCTGTTCTCAGGTACTCCATGGCTTGAATAGAAAAATTCAAAAAGGCAATTGAAATTTCAATTGCCTTTTTTTAGCGAATAAATTAGCCGATTATTTTAACAATTACCTCTCTTTCTTTCAAGCAAAAAACCACTGCTTTAAAAGCAGTGGTTTTTTTGGTAAGTTAATTTTTATCTAAAAAGCCGCCTAAATAATTTCTTTGCTAATTTGTAAAATACCCCTATTACTATCGCAACAATGAAAAGATAAATCGCTACCTGAATTGCTTTAAAGAATAATTCTATTCCTCCTCCAATCAAATCTTTCAAAATATCAACAACATTCTCTAAGGCTCTTCTTATTCTGTCTTTAAATTCATTCCAAACATTTTCAGGCAAAATTTTTGGAGATTTCCTTTGCTTAATGCTAACCTGCAAGGTGGCATACTTTCCCCTTCTTTCTTGAAAAGAAATTTCTCTTTGATAACTCTTCTCTCTTCTTTTTAATTCTAACTCTTTTTCGGTTAATCTCATTAGTAATTCTATTTTGTCTTTTCCAACTGCCATCTCTTTGATTTCATTTCTTATTTTTTCGTAATCAAATAAGGTTTTCTTTAAAATCTCAAACTCATCTAACTCTCTCTCAATTGAAATCCGATAATTCCTGATATTGTAGGATTTAACTTCAAATTTTCTTTTTAATTCCTCAACCAAATCAAGAAGCTTTTCTGAAGGAACTCTTAAAGTCAAATTTATCCAGAGATACAAATTAGTGCTTGATTTAGAACTTCTTTCAATATACCCTTGATAACTTTCAACTAAAGATTTAATTTCAGCAAAATCACCTTCGGCATTTTTAGATTTTATTTCCATTGAACCTTCTTTAATCTCTATTTCTCCTCTTCCGCCTGCTTCTTTTCGCTCACCTAAAAAATCCAATCCTTTTTCCAAAGGAGCCGGCGAAGTTTCTAAGAGCTTTTTAGAGGTCCAATAGCCTGGAGCACTTCTTCTTGTTGCCAAAAAAGAGCCAACCAAAGCATAAACAATCAAACCAATTATTACTATCCCAACTACAATTCCACCAAAAGCAATTTTATGAGTTTTTATCCACTCTTTTATTTTTGTCATCATTTTGAGATAAAAAATTTATTTTCGACCTTTGTTTGATTTCTTTTAAAGAAATCAAATTTAATTTTGATCTTTAAAAATCTCTTTTACTAAATTTTTTGTTTTTAAAGGATATTTGTCAAGATATCTAAATAGCTTCTTTTTTTTGATTCTTGAAAAGTCAATGTTTTTTAAATTTATTTTTAATTTGCCAAGAGAGACAAAATATAGGATATCAAGCAAAGCTTTTTCAGGAAAAGCAATATATAAACCATCTTTTAAAAAATAGCCAAAAAATAATTCTTTTTTTATCTGACAATACTCTATTGGAGTATTTAGAAGAGTAATTTTTTTTGTTTTTAGGGAGGTGACAAAAGTCAAAGTGTAAGGAATTTGACTTAAAATTCCAAAATAAGAAAGAGCCGATTCAAAAGAAAGATAAGAAGGAAAATAAATTTGATTGGCAATTTTCTCGATTTGAGAAAAGTTTTCTGGCAAAATATAGATATCGCGTTTTAATCTTAAAATTCTTTTCTTTTTAGTTAAACGAGAAAGTAAAACTTTAAGAGATTCTTTCTTGCCAGAATAAATTTTTGAAAGATCGGCTAAAGTGTAATAACTTTTATCAATCTCTTTTAATTTTTTTAGAAAGTTCTCACTCATTGAAGTTGTTTAATTATTGGTTTAAATTTCTCTGGGAGATACTTTCCTAAATCTTGCTTTAAAAATTTTGGATCTATTTTGATTTTTGGTTTTTTAAAGATTTCTTTTTTTATTTGAGAAATATACCATAAATCAAATAAATCTCTTGGTTCTTTTCTTTCAACGAGGGCTTTCTTTTTAAATTCCTGAATTTTTTCAATCTCTAAAACTGAAAAAAGCACTTGAAAATTGACTGCAGGAGAAGTTAAAAGTTTTAATTTATAATTTTTTTTAATTATTTTTTTTCGGATTTCAATTTTTATCCTAAATGAAAGAGGTAAAAATTTTTCTTTAATTCTAAATTCTGCTAAAAAAGTATAATATTTTGAAGTCAAATCAACGATTTCAATTTTAAGCAATTCTTTGATTCTTAAAATTGAACTCTTAAATAAAGAAAAAGAAAGTTTTCTCTTTAGATAAAAATCAAGGTCGTTAGAAAACCTCGGCGATTGATAACACAACCTCAAAGCGGTGCCTCCAGTAAAAATTAAAAAATCACTCAATTTATCTTGAGATATTTCTTTCAAAATTAACATTTCCCAATATTCTCGAACAACCTGATCGAGATTAATTCCTGTCTCTAAAGCAAGTTTTTTGGCAATTGATTCTTCCATTTTTAATTCCTAAAAAGTTAACATTTTTGTTAACTTTTTAGGAAGATATCATATTTAAATTAAAAAGTCAAATTGTTGAGTCCATTTTTTCACTTTTTATCATCTTCTTTTTAAAATTTTTAAAAAAATAAATTTCTCAAATCTCCAAATAAAAAATTTCTCAAAAAACCTAATGATTAACATTCCAACATTCTGCAAAATGTTGGAATGTTTTATTTGAAATGATAAGATATTCAATCAAACTCATTATAGATGGAAAGATTGTCAGTCTCTCAACTTCTTTCTCGAAAATAGTGGGAATTTTTTAAAATTTAATTAAATTCTCTTTAAAATCCTCAAATATCAGATTTTTCCTAAAAATGATAGAAAGCCAGATTTTTATTGACATTATAAACTTTTTGTCTATGGTTTTATCCCAGAACAAGAAAAATTAAAAAAGGAGGTGTATAATATGAGTGTGAAAGTAAAGTTAATAGCCTGGACAAATAAAAAACCCTTGGAGATGACTTCTTTTGCGGCTCGAACCTGTTATGCTTCTGAAATTCCTAAGTGGGGAAAATTGTTAGATGTGAAAGATATTTTATGGAAAAGCGGTCATCATACTACTTTGGAGCATATCTTTATAAGTTTCCTAATTGATGGAATTGCCGTAGGAGATATAACTTTGGGACTACATTTAGTTTGTCCGTTTTATAATACCAGCCAGCGCTCGGGAAGATATTCAGCAAAAATGTTTTGGCAGCCAAAATGGAAAGAGATTGAAAGATACATCTCTGAATATTGGCCAAGAGTTAAAAAGACACAGAAAAAAGAAATATTAAATTATATTCAAAAAGGAGTAACTCTTTTCCAAGAGAATCATTCCCAAATCAGCGAACTTGCCAAAAAATTCCTCAGAGAAGAAAGGCCATTTATTCCGCAAAAGAATTTGGAAAAAAATACGCCAAAGATTGCTCAAGAACAGTTGAGAATGTTCATCCCAATAATCTTCCCCACGGCTTTGGTATATACAATAAATCTAGTAAGTTTAGCGGCTTTACAAAGAGTTGCCTGGACTCCCTCAATGCGGGCGGTGGTAAAAGAGATGATAAAACTTGTTTTAAAAAAATTTCCGGAACTAGATTTTATTTATCAATGGAAAGAAAAAAATAATCCTGACTGGTCTCCGAAATTAATTACTGAAAAGAGAAAAATTTTAAAAGAGCCGAAGCTGAAACTTCTTAAAGTAAATAAATTAACCGAAGTTAAATCTCCCAAAGAAAATGAAATCGGGCCTTTAGATTTACTTCATTTCTTGCCAGAAATGATGGAAAATCATTTTATAGAAATTGCAACCGAGATCGAGATCTCCTTAGCGACAACGGGACAAGACCAAAGACATCGGACAATTCGCCGAAGTATGCCTGAATTTACTGGAAATTTCTATCTCCCTCCGTTACTTCAGGAAGCAGGTTTAGAAAAGAAAGCAAAAGAAATTTTAGACAATTGGCTTTCTTTTAAAGGAAAGGTTCCTGATACTTTGTGGATGATTTTAGCCCCTTATGGCGCTATGATTCGCTACAAAAAAATCGGCTCTCTTAATGCAATTATTCATGAGCAGTCAAAAAGGTTGTGTTGGCGCGCCCAAGAAGAAATCTACTGGTTAAGTCGCCTTCTAAGAGAAAAATTAAAAAAGAAAAATCAAGATTTGTTAAAATTTCTAGAGCCACCCTGTGCAAATGGAAAGTGTCCTGAGGGAGCCGGGTATTGTGGTCGGGATCTAAGACTGGTTTCCAAAGATTTTAGACGAAGAAAAGTATAATATTTACAACCGCGGCAAAATTGCCGCGGTTTTTTAAATTTTCAGGCTGCTCCTACTATTCTTATAAAAGGACAGTGATTTTGGTTTAAAATTTTAACTACTTTCTTTAACTTTTTAGAGAAATAAGGAACCTCGGCTTCAATAAAAAACAAATAGTCCCAAGGATGAAAGTGTCCCGGTATAGAATGTAAAGCGGTAAGATTAATATCGTTTTGAACAAAAACATTTAAAATATCTCTTAAAATTCCCAACCGATCATAGACCGAAAGAAAAAGCAAACTTCTATCTTTACTAATTTCCACTTTTTTAAGAATGTTTTTATTTATTTCTCTGGCGATTAAAAGAAATTTAGTAGAGTTTTCTTTAAAATCTTCTATATTTTTTGCTAAAAGATTTAACTTAAAAATTTTTGCTGATTCTAATGGTACAATAAATCCAACTCCTTTTTTGTCTTTATCTTTCTCAATGGCAGAAATAGTGCTTGCCGTTGGAATCTTAAGAACATTAGCCAAATTATTTGAAAGCCACCATCTACATTGAGAAAAAGATTGAGGATGAGATTTAATTTCTTTTATATCTCTAAAATTTTTTTCTTTGGAGAGTAAACTATAATGAATTGGAATAAAAAAAGAACCAAGAGTATAAATCGGATAATCAATAAGAGTATAAATTGTTTCTGAAACTATCCCGGCAGTAGTATTGTAAATAGGAACCACTCCAAAATCTATCTCTGAGTTGTTAACGGCTTCAAAAATCTCTCTGATAGTAGAAAATGGAATTAATTGAGATTTCTTCAAGGAAATTCCTTCAGCCGCAAGCCAGGAAAAAGTTCCTTTAGGTCCTAAATATCCTATTCTTGCCTTGCTAAAATTTATTTTTCCAGAAGGACCTATTTTAACCGGCTGCTTCTCTATAATTTTTAAAATCTGAGTGCTTTTTTCTTCGGAAATTTTAATAAAATTTGAGAAATAAAAAGACGCTTTTTGAAATTTCTCTTCAAATTTTTTATAGTTTTTTTCTTTTATATTTTTTGATAATTTAAATTCTTCTTCTAAATACTCTTCTAAGATTTTTTTAAAAAATGGATTTTCCATTTCAATATCAGCGTAAAGCTTGGGGTTCTGAGCCAAAATTCTTCCAAAAACTAAACTCTGAAGTTTAAAAACTGGCGTCATAAAAAATTGTCTTGGCTTAAATTTCTTTTTAAAAATAAAATATGAAAAAGAGAGATTAGAAAAATGAGTTAGCGCCTGCAAAATAGCAACTTCAAAATCATGTTTTTCTGCCGGCATTTCTATAACTTTTGCTCCGTTTCTTTCAAAAATTTCTTTTAAGAACTTTATCCATTTATTATTTTTAAATTTACTTTTTGTGGGACAAAAAACTATATTTTGATTTTTCAAATTTTCACATAAGGGACCAAAGAGAGGATGCATTCCCAAGGTGGGACAATTTATTTTTTTCATTTCTTCTACTACTTTACTTTTAATTGAAGCGAGGTCGGTAATAAGAGAATCTTTTTTGACACAAGAAGCAATTTCCCTAATTACCTTGGGAACAATTTTTATTGGAGTTGAAATTATAACAATATCAGCTTTTTTGGCTAATTGAGTATTTGAAAGTTTTGTTTTTCTGTCAGAAATAATAACTCTAAAACCTTGAGATTCAAAAAATCTTCGGAACCAAT
>Ga0190316_1000298_pt1 | contig 14218 bp, 15 predicted proteins | sample 48701112_MG_FD_161663 | JGI IMG/M metagenome (GOLD analysis project Ga0190316, IMG submission 161663) | Hydrothermal vent sediment bacterial communities from Southern Trench, Guaymas Basin, Mexico - 4870-11-1-2_MG | ecosystem: Environmental > Aquatic > Marine > Hydrothermal vents > Sediment ... | reverse complement strand
GACGCGTTCCCTGTACCTGGGCAGCAGTTCGCGTCCTGAGACCCTGGCGCTGTTCAACTTCTCCCCCGACGACTTCTCCAATCGCCACGAGGAAGGCATGACCATCGTCGCCATGACCGGCGTCACAGCGATGACGCGGGCCTTCGCCGCGTGGATGGAACGCAAGGGCAACACCTACGCCGGTGAGGACATCCGGGAGTTGCTGGTCAGTGCGGACTTTACCCACATCAGCAATGAAGTCTCTTTCCGGACCGGTTGTCAACCCCAGCCGAGTGGCACGATGTCCTTCTGCTCCAGCGATGACTACATCGAGTTATTGGAGTTTGTAGGAGCGGATATCATTGAGCTGACCGGCAATCACCTGGCGGACAAGGGGCTGGAGCCACTGAGTCACACGCTGGACATGTACCGCGAGCGTGGCTGGCAGTGGTACGGCGGCGGCGAGGACCTGGCCGATGCCACGCGCCCCTTGACCGTCACCCAGGGGCCGAACCGGCTGGCCTTCATCGGCTGCAACCCCATCGGCCCAGCCTACGACTGGGCCACGGAAGACTCCCCCGGTTCCGCTCCCTGCGACTACGAGAAGATGCAAAACCAGGTCCGCGAGCTGCGCGACGCCGGCTATCTACCCATCGTCACCTTACAATACTTGGAAACGGAGCAGTATTACCCTACTGCTCAGCAAGTGCGGGACTTCCGTTCCTTTGCCGAAGCCGGCGCGGTGGTGATGCAGGGCAGCCAGGCACACCAAGTCCAAACAATGGAATTCTACGGCGACACTTTCATCCACTACGGCCTGGGCAACCTGTTCTTTGATCAAAACTGGCCGGAGGCGCGGCCCGACTTTATTGATCGCCTGGTTTTCTACGATGGGCGGCTGTTGAGCGTGGATCTACATCCCACTATCCTGGGGGATTACGGTCGCCGCCGTCCGATGACACCGGAGGAGGAACGCCCCTTCCTGGAGATGATCTTCTCGTTAAGTCCCCGGGGGCAATAAAATTGGTGATTGGTGATTGGTGATTGGTGATTGGTGATTGGGGAATGGAGAATGGTGAATAGAGAACGGTGATTGGTGTATGCGCAGCTCCGGGCCGGTCCCTTCGCGGACTCAGGGCAGGCTTCCTAACCGTGTCCGTCTGGGCTGTGGTCGGGGAGACCCGCAGGGCAGGTGGCCCTGCTGGGCCACGCCGGCCACAGCTATTTACCACTGTTTATTGAGAAGATGCATTACAAGTCACGAATCACGAGTCACGAATTGCGTATCACGTGCCGCCAATCGCGTTTGGTGTTTCTCTGACCGTGCCACAACTGCTTAACACAACATCAAGCTCTGTCTGGAAATCAGACAGAGCTTGATTTATTCGTGGACAAGTGTGTGGGGAATTATCACAGAGATTGTCGCGTGCTGTACCCGCCACGCTCTCTGTGGATGTAGTGTTACTGCAGCGTGTTGATTTGGCGCATTAAACGGGACTTCAAACGCGCAGCTTTATTTTTATGGATAACGTGCTTCTTGGCAGCCCTATCCAGCTCTTTGGCGGCGCGCGGCATCAGAGCCGCGGCCTGCTCGGCGTCGCCTTGCGCGATAGCATCGCGCACCGACTTCACTGCACTGCGCACATTTCCCTTGACGTAACGGTTTCTTAACCACTTGCGATGTGAATTACGAATCTGCTTTTTGGCTGATGAAGTATTTGCCACCTTTTCCTCCAACCTTCTGAATCTCTTAAATCACTTTAGACAAAAAGTATACTATGTTTTGCGGTTTTGTCCAGTGCGGTAAGGGGAAGGGTGCGGTTGACGCCACTCCGCTGCGCTACGTGGCTTACTACGAACAAGCGGGGTGATTGACGCCACTCCGCTGCGTTACGCGGCTTACTACGAACAAACGGTGCGGTTGACGTCACTCCGCACTCCGCTGCGCTATGTGGCTTACTACGAACAAACGGTGCGGTTGACGCCACTCCGCTGCGCTATGTGGCTTACTACGAACAAACGGTGCGGTTGACGCCACTCCGCTGCGCTATGTGGTTTACTACGAACAAACGGCTGGGGCTACACCTGCACAAGTTGAATTTCTCTTCCTTTAGGGTTGACAAATCAAGGGAGTTGTGTATACTTTCACCGCCTGCGGGAAGGAAATCTTGACCCACGAAGGTGGTATGCTATAATGAAAACGCCGACGTAGCTCAAACGGCGGAGCATCCGCCTTGTAAGCGGAGGGTTGTGGGTTCGATTCCCACCGTCGGCTTGTTGTGGGCAGATACCCAAGTGGCCAAAGGGGGCTGACTGTAAATCAGCTGGCTGAGCCTTCGGTGGTTCGAATCCGCCTCTGCCCACCTTTTTTGTGCCCATGTAGCTCAGCCGGTAGAGCACTTTCTTGGTAAGAAAGGGGTCCTCGGTTCAAGTCCGAGCATGGGCTTGGAGAGATGACAATATTTATGGTGAGGTACATAGTAGATATTATCGGGAATAAGAATGTTTGTCCAACCAAGAGAAAATCAGACAGGATTTACAAGATTTACAGGATGGAAACAGAAAGATAATCTTGTTAATCCTGTCAAAAACCTGTTTGCTTGTTATTTCCAATAATGTCTAGTTTTTAACACAGGCGAGTAGCTCAATTTGGCAGAGCAACGGTCTCCAAAACCGTAGGTTGCGGGTTCGATTCCTGCCTCGCCTGCCTTCAAGTTACCAGATACCGTTGCAGTGGGGACGGTATCTTTTAGTGTTAAAGAAATGTAATGTATGGAGGAAAGTTATGGCCGGCCAAAGTAAGCAGCAGAAAAAGAAGGAAAATGCTCTGGTGCGCTACATTCGTGAGACCCGGACGGAGCTGCGGAAGGTGCATTGGCCTAGCCGTAAAGAAACTTGGTCGCTTACCAAGGTGGTAATGGCGGTGACAGTAGGAATGGCCATCTTTTTTGGCGCGCTGGATATGTTCTTCCGTTGGTTACTACAAGGGATTGTCAGTGAGGATATTTGGTTCATCATTGGTGGGGTTGTCGTGATATTAGCACTGGCCGCCAGCGCTGTCCTGATCGGTAATAGCGAAGAGGTTTGATCCGGGCATGGAACCAGAACATTCCCTGGAAGGGGAGCTAGAGCCAAACGCTCACGATTTCGCAGACTTTGAGCCGCTTGAGGAGATCTCCCCAGAGCAACTCTTGGCCGCCTTTGAGGGCAATCTCTCCGAGGAGGCCACGAACGAGTCCCGCTCCGAGACTCTCTCTCCTGACGTTGAAGTCGAGGCGAGTGCGCTTGAAAAGGCCAGCGTCTCTGAACCGGAGGCCGTGATCAAGGCCCCTGACGAGACTCTCTCTCCTGACGTTGAAGTCGAGGTGCGTGTGCCTGAAGAGGCCCCCGTTCCTGAGATGGAAGCCACGGAACTGGCAGAGGCCGCAGAGAGCACGGATTTGCTCCCCGATCCTTTCGAGATACAGATAGATGAGGAAACCACTGCTGACGTGCGTGCCTGGTACATCATCCACTGCTACTCCGGCTACGAACAAAAAGTCAAGCACAACCTGGAGCAGCGGATCGAATCCATGGGGATGCAAGATTTCATTTTCCAAGTTGTGGTTCCCACCATTGAGGAGATCGAAATCAAAAACGGCCAACGGCGCACGGTGGAGCGCTGTCTTTACCCCGGTTACATTATGGTCCAAATGATCTTGGGCGACGATCCCTGGTACACGGTACGCAACACACCGGGGGTCACGGGTTTCGTGGGTATGGGTAACACACCGGTTCCCCTCCGCTCAGAGCAAGTGCAGAAAATCCTGCACAAAATGGAGGCCGCCGCGCCGCAGGTGCGGGCCACCTTCAAACTTGGGCAAAAAGTGCGCATCATCGAAGGGCCTTTTGCCGATTTTATCGGTGTGGTCGAGGACCTTGACGAGCAACGCGCTAAGGTGCGTATTCTGGTCTCATTCTTCGGGCGGGAAACGCCAGTGGAATTGGACTTCTTGCAAGTTGAGAGAACGTAAGTAGCCGCGATTTCCGAATCGCGCAGCCCTAAACCCAGATAGAGGGAGTCAGTAAGAATGGCTAAGAAAAAGAAAAAAATTAAAGCAGTCGTGAAGTTGCAAATCCCAGCAGGTAAAGCAAATCCGGCACCGCCCATTGGGCCGGCGCTGGCACAACACGGCATCAACCTGATGGGGTTTTGCAAAGAATATAATGCCAAGACCGCTCATCTGGCCGGTAACATCATTCCGGCAGAGATCACTATCTATAAAGATGCCTCGTTCACGTTTGTGTTGAAGACCCCACTCACTGCCGATCTGCTCCGCAAAGCCGCCGGGGTTCCTAAAGGTTCCGCTGAACCGAACCGGGACAAGGTGGGGAAGATCACACGGCAACAGCTGCGTGAGATCGCGGAAACCAAGATGAGGGATCTCAATGCCAACGACATCGGAGCTGCTGAACTGATGGTTGCGGGCACCGCCCGCAGTATGGGTGTCGTCATTGAGGATTAAGCTCTTACCTTAAGTGGGAGGGTCAGACCCGTTTAGACCACAGGGAGAATAAAAATGTCAAGACGAGGAAAGAAGTATTTAGACGCAGCTCAAAAAGTTGAGCGCACGAAGTTTTACAGCCCGGAAGAGGCACTGAAGTTGGTTAAAGAAGTCAGCTATGCCAATTTCGATGCCACGGTCGAGATGCACTTACGGATGGGGTTGGACCCCCGCCGCTCCGACCAACAGATCCGGGGCATAGTTCGTCTACCTCACGGCCTCGGCAAGAAGGTACACGTCGTGGCTTTCGTGACCGCAGATGCTGTGCAGATCGCTAAAGATGCCGGCGCCGACACTATTATCAGCGATGATGAGGGTCTCAAGAGGATCATGGATGGCTGGACAGACTTTGATGTCTCCGTCGCTGTCCCCGCGATGATGCCCAAAGTCGGTCGCCTGGGCCGGATACTGGGACGTAAGGGGTTAATGCCCAATCCCAAAACCGGTACCGTAGTGCAGCCCGCTGACCTGCCGCGCGTCATCCAAGAAGCGAAGGCCGGGCGCGTGGAGTACCGCCTGGATCGTACCGGCAACATCCACTGCAGCATTGGCAAGGTCAGCTTCTCGGCGGAGCAGCTGCAGGATAACATGGCCGCCATTATGTCAACTATCCGGCGTGTTAAACCGTCCGGGGCCAAGGGCATCTACCTGAAACATGTGACGCTGGCTCCTTCAATGGGGCCGGGGATTAATGTGGATCCGGCTGAAGCGCTGGCGATGGAGAGTGCAGTATAAGAGAGTGTTTGCATAGCGCGGCAAAGCCGCAAATGTGCAACCAGAACTCTAACAAAATTTAACAAGTTTTCCATTCCTGTTTGCCTAAGACAGCAGGGGCGCTCAAACGCTTAATTTCCTGCCGAGGCAAGACCAACCTGGCATAAAATTTCCTTCGGGGAAAACAAACAGGTCCTTGCAGCGGTAGGTGTAAGGACCGTTTTTTGTTGGGGTAAGAAGCCGTCGTGACCGGAAAAGGCGGTAAGTATACAAGGAGGTGAAAAGAATTGGCTATTTCACACGCACGTAAAAAGGAATTGCTCAGTCAATATATTGAGCAACTGGGCCAGAGTCAGGGAATTATCCTGGCGCACTACACGAAGTTGACGGTGCCACAGCTGCAAGCTCTGCGACGGCAGGCTCGCGAGCAGGAGGGGCAGATATTCGTGGTCAAGAACACGCTTCTCGCGGTGGCACTCAAGAACCACGGCTTGGAGGTCCCCACAGACTTGCTAACCGGCCCCACGCTGGCGGCTTTCTGCCACAAAGAGGCTCCCCCCTTGGCTAAAATTTTCAAGGAATTTGCCAAGGAGAATAGGGAGAACGAGGAGAAGCATTTCATCATACGCGGCGCCATCGTCGAGGGGCACTACTACACCGCCGAGCAGACCAGACAGCTCGCCGACCTACCCGGCCGCGATCAACTATTCGCTCAAGTGTTGAGAACCATCAATGCTCCGGCAACCCAGACGGCTGGCGTGATCGCCGGTGGCATCCGACAGGTTATCAATGTCATCAAGGCTTATGCAGATAAGCTGGAAGAAGGCGGCATTCCCGCTGAAGCTGCAGCCTGATGGCTGCATAATTCAAATCATAAACCCAAAAAGAGAGGTGTGTTAAAATGGCAGAACTGGAAAAACTGGTTGAGGAAATCAGTGAACTTACGTTGATGGAAGCCTCCGAGTTGGTCAAATTGCTCGAGGATAAGCTGGGCGTCAGCGCAGCTGCCCCCGTCGCCATGATGGGCGCCATGCCCGCCGCCGTAGCGGAGGAAGAAGAAGAGAAAACCGAGTTTGACGTTATCCTCAAGGACTATGGTCCTAAGAAGATCAATGTCATCAAGGCTATGCGCCAGCTCACCAGCCTGGGACTGAAAGAGGCCAAGGATCTGGTAGAGAGCGCGCCCGTCGCCGTCATGGAGGCCATCTCCAAAGAGGCCGCCGAGGACGCCAAAAGCAAGCTCGAAGACGCCGGCGCCACCGTCGAACTCAAGTAGTTCTACGCGCCAATTGCGCAAATTCCAGCCCTTCCCTGCAACGGGAGGGGCTGGTTTGCTATGCGCCACAGCGGCAACTTTCTCCGTCTCTGTGGTGGAAAAACAGGGGCTGCGATTGTTGTTTCTTGACACCATGCTATACTCTACGCGATTATGTACTTAGGCCCCTGGTTTGTGCAAGAATATACGCTGCGGATCGGCGGAGGAGTGTTGGCCGGGTTGCTCTGGCTGTGGATTGCAGGCCCTCGGCGACAGTTCACCCACTCCCAGCTAACCGGGTTGCTGTGGGCGGTGGCCGCCGGTGCATTGCTCGTCGGGCGCGTGGGTTACGTGGCCGAAAACGTCGCCTATTTTGCCCAACATCCGCTGGACGTGGTGCGGCCGTGGAGCGTGGGAGGGCTGCACGAGATCGGGACTTGGCTCGGCGGGCTGGCTGCTGCGGGTATCTGGGCGTTCCGCGCGAAGCAACCGTGGATGGCTGTCTTCACGCTACTGGCACCCGCCGCCCTGCTTGTCGCGGCAGGCGGGGGATGGGGCTGTGCCGCCGCCGGTTGCGCCTGGGGGCGTGAGGCGTTGAGCGTCCCCGACAGCCAACGCTGGCTCATCAGCAACGGGCCGGACCTCTATCACACCGTCATGCCGCGCTACCCGGTTCAAGCAGCGGGCGCGCTCTGGGCACTAGCCTTAGCACTGGCGGCGATGTTAATGGAACGTTGCGGCCTCCTGGCCGTGACCCTTTACCTGACTGGGATGGCGGCCCTCACTTTCTGGCGCGGCGACCCGGTCCCCATGCTCGGTTCCCAGCGTCTGGATACGTTCCTGTATTTAGGGCTTGCGTTGAGCCTATGGTTCTTGCAATGGCGGGCCGGGAGTATCTCAAAAAGTATCATCTCAATAATCCGGGGTAATTTTTACCACAGAGACACGGAGAGCACAGAGTTTTTTATTTTTTTCTCCGTGTTCTCTGTGTCTCTGTGGTGAGAAAAACAGATGACGAAATGTTCCCCCCTAAATATTGAGAAGATACCTCAAAAAGCAGGTCAAATCATGGGGCGCAGCAAAAATCAGCCACGAATTGACATGCAAAAGAAAGAGAAATTAGTGAAAGAGGAAAAATTTCACGTAATCTCTCCCAATACCTGTTTTTCTGATTTGGGCGAAAGCATTGTATTGATAAACAGGATAGGTTATGGTTTCTAAAAAAATCGCATTTGGTTGGTATGGAGGTAAATACAGTCACTTAGACTGGTTACTTCCGTTGTTGCCTTACACTAAACATTACTGTGAACCTTTTGGGGGCTCAGCAGCAGTACTGATTAACAGAAATCCATCTCCAGTAGAGACCTACAATGATATTGATGGAGAAGTAGTGAATTTCTTTAGAGTATTGCGCGAACAAAAGGAAGAACTATTAGAAGCAATCGGGCTGACACCATTTTCTAGGGAAGAGTTAAGAATAGCTGTAAACAGCAATATCGAAGACCTTACAGAATTAGAACGAGCCAGGCAATTTTTTGTTCGCGCCCGTCAAGTTCGAACAGGCTTAGCGCAAACAGCGAGTGAAGGACGTTGGGCACACTGTAAATTAACTAGCCGCGCGGGCATGGCTGGGGCTGTCTCGCGGTGGCTAGGTAGTGTGGAAGGGCTATCAGAAATCGTCCAAAGGTTGCTCAGAGTTCAAATAGAAAATGCGCCCGCCATCGAAGTGATTCAGCGTTATGATAGTCCTGAAACGCTCTTTTACTGTGACCCGCCGTATGTCCATGAGTCGCGTTCTGATACTAATGCTTACGCGTATGAAATGACGGACAATGAACATCGTGAATTATCGGAAGTACTCCATAAAGTTGAGGGTAAAGTCGCTCTCTCAGGCTACCACAGTGAATTAATGGGTGAGTTATACGGTGATTGGGAGTATATTGAAGCGCCTATGAAAAAGGCTCATTCCACAAACACGAGAGCGGACAATAACAAACAAAATCGAACTGAAGTGCTTTGGGTAAATTACAACATTAGAATTACTACCGAATACCAAGGGAAACTAAAATGGGAACACCAAACCAAATACTTGGAAACGCTCTTCAGCGAGCTAGAGAGTCAATCAACAACCCGATAATCTCCGATGCGGAAATTCTTGACAAAGTCGTCTATATAGCGCGGTGTTTGAGCAATCGTGCTGGCGTACGAATGTTGATGACCTGTGCATTGGCCAAGATTCATCAACCAACAGTTGATATCCGCAAGCCTTATACAGAAATTGGCGATTCGGATACATTTTCCGGTCGGGCAGAGTATGACGAGAAATATATCTGGCCTTTTGCGGCAGAGAACGACTTGCCAGTTAACGCAACGACAGCTTTTCTGACGCCTGGGTTTAGAACTATCAATGTTCCTCTGGCTTCCCCTTTAGTCATCAGCGGGCGACCAAAGAAGCTGTATGAAGACACAATTCAACTTCTTGATGATGTTTATCGAGAAAGAATAACAGCCAATGAACTCCTTGAGGAAACAATCCGCCAACTTCTTTTACTGAAACGCGAACAGGAAGGAAGACTTCAGCAATTACTTCGAGAGTTAAACGCATCTCGTAATAGCGTTCCTTTATCTTCTGAAGAAATTGTTAATTTGATTTCACAGCATTTGAGCAGCCCCAAATCTAGCCGACTCCCGGTACTTATTGTAACTGCTGCATATCAAGCCGCATCACAACAACTTGGTGAACGCGCAAAACCCCTGTTGGCTCACAACGCCGCCGATTTGCAGACAGGCGCACTTGGTGATTTGGAAATCACGCTTGTAGATGATGACAACATAGTAACAAGTTATGAGATGAAGGCAAAAGATGTTACAAAAGCAGACATTGATTTGGCAATTCACAAAGTTGTAGGCTCGGGAATAAGAATAGATAACTATATTTTTGTCACAACAGGCAGAATAGATATTGATGTTGCTGAATATGCCGCTTCGCTTTATCGTGAGACAGGAGGAATCGAGTTTGTAATTTTAGATTGTATTGGTTTCTTGCGTCATTTTCTGCATTTGTTTCACCGACTAAGATTAGATTTCCTCGAAGCATATCAAGCACTTGTTTTGTTAGAACCAGATAGCGCGGTTAGCCAACCATTAAAAGAAGTGTTTTTAGCTCTCAGGAGGGCAGCCGAATTTGATAGCAGCCCGTAAAAGTCCGCCACCCCCAAGAACGAAAATGACTTGTAGTAACGACTTTAGTCGTTCAACGCCGCCGATTCGCAAAAGGAGCATCATGGCAAATCCAAATTCTGATCCGACAACCGCAGCGCTCACCTTGCAGGCTCTGCAAAGGGCGCTGCTGGGCCTGATGGAGATAGAGTCGGTGAAGGTACTTACCGCCGGCCCACATCCCGCCGTGGAATTTACCGGACGAGTGAGGGATTTGGGAGAGGAGGCAACCTTCGATGAGATCCTCGAGCGTTTTGCAGCGCTGGGCTATACCCCGCTGCTCTCCTCAAAAGATAACGCCCACATTCTCCAAGCGATCCCCGAGGTGGCAGACGCGCGCACCGGCAAGCCCTGGGTCAACGTGGTGTTGTTCGTGCTCACACTCCTCTCGGTGCTGTACATGGGCGCGTTGAACGCCGGAGAAGGTCCGGGAGACTCGCTCTCCCTCGGCGAATTCTTGCTCCGGGGGCTGCCCTTTGCCGGGACGCTGCTTAGTATCCTCACGGTACACGAATTGAGCCATTATTTTGTAGGACGACGGTACGGCTCACCGATCAGCCTACCCTATTTCATCCCGCTCCCCATGAGCATCTTAGGCACAATGGGCGCGGTCATCGTGCAGAAAGGGCCGATGCGCAGCCGTAAGGCCCTCTTCGACATCGGCGCGGCGGGGCCGTTGGGTGGATTGCTCGTGGCCCTCCCGCTTTTGGTAGTGGGCTTGCTGCTCTCCACCGTGGAGCCTTTGCCCGTCGGCCAAAGCTACATCATGGAAGGGAACTCTCTGTTCTATTACGCGCTGAAATGGCTGATCTTCGGGCGGCCACTGCCTTCCGGCGGCATGGATGTCATGCTACATCCCATGGCCTTCGCCGCCTGGGCCGGCCTGATGGTCACAGCGCTCAACCTCTTCCCGGTAGGGCAATTCGACGGTGGACACATCACCTATGCCCTCTGGGGGCGCAAAGCCTGGACTGTGGGGCGTCTCTTCATCTACTTGATGTTCGGTTGGGGGCTGATTCTGAGCTTGCTGGGGAATGGGGCAGCCTGGACATGGATCATCTGGGGCTTTTTAGGTATGCTCATGGGCTATCGCCATCCGGCGCCGCTCAACGATGTCACGCCCTTGGACAAGAAACGCCAGGTGCTTGGCTGGATTGTCGTCGCGCTCTTCGTATTGCTCCTCATACCCATCCCGCTGGTTATCGTGCAACCCTGAGCCAGACTATGAGCATCGGGATTGACGCCAGCCGGGCGGTCAGCGCGGCCCCCACCGGCACCGAGGGATATTCCTACCACTTGATCCGGGCCTTGCTGCCCCTCTTGCTGCCCAAACACCCGGTGCGCCTCTACTTGCGCGAACCGGCCCCGGCGGATGTTTTCCCTGGCGCTGAAGCACGAGTGATCCCCTGCCCGCGTCTCTGGACCCATGCGCGGCTCTCCTGGGAGATGTTGCGCCATCCGCCAGACCTACTGTTCGTCCCGGCGCACGTCCTGCCCTTGATACGACCCCAGCGCACCCTCGTCACCATCCACGACCTGGGGTATCGCTTCTTCCCAGAGGCTCATCCCTGGCGGCAGCGGCGTTACCTCGACGTGAGCACCCGCTGGAGCGCGCGCGTCGCCGCCCACATCTTAGCCGATTCCCAGGCCACCCGCGACGCGCTGGTGCAGGAGTACGATATCGCGCCGGCGAAGATCACCGTCGCCTATCTCGGCTACGACCGGACGCTGCGCCCGGTACACGATCCGCAATCTCTGGCGCGTGTCCGCGCCCGGTACGACATCCCCGGTCCCTATATCTTGTACCTGGGGCGCATCCAGCCCCGCAAGAATCTGGTGCGACTGGTACACGCCTTCGCCCGCCTGCTCCCTCGCCATCCCGATCTCAGCCTGGTGCTCGCCGGTCCGACGGGCTGGCTGGCGAAGCCATTGTTGGAGCGCGTCAAGTCGCTGGGGCTGGAGGAGCGTGTGCGCTTGCCGGGTTACATCGCGGAGGAGGATAAAGCCACGCTCATCTCTGGGGCGCGCATCTTTGCCTACCCTTCTCTCTACGAAGGATTTGGCTTCCCCGTGTTAGAAGCGCAGGCCTGCAGCACGCCGGTGCTCACCGGTACCACGTCGAGCTTGCCGGAGGTGGCCGGGGATGGCGCTTTGCTGGTTGACCCGCTGGACGAGGAGGCCCTCGCGGAGGGGCTGGCGCGTCTGCTGGAGGATACGTCGCTGCGCCAAACGTTAGTTGCCAGAGGGGAAACCAACCTGCGCCGTTTTTCCTGGGAACGCGCGGCGCAGACGGTCGCGGAGGTTATGGAAAGAATGCTGGGCGGGTAGCCGGTTCGATTATCCCAAGTGTAATATCCCAAATATAGTTGGGATAATTTTGGGATATTAAGTCCGAGAATTTTGCCACGGACCGCAGGTGTGGGCAGGCAGTGCCCACAACACAGAGAGTTTTTTCAGGAAACGTATCATCTCAATAAATAACAGCACATAGAGCATCTTTTCAATATTTGGAGCAAAAGGCTCGTAGTAGGCACTTCAGTGCCGTGAATCACGGCGATGAATCGCCTACTACAAACCGGGTTATTTTCGAGGCATCTACCAGGAAACTCATGTTTGAGGTACACGATGGAAGGATTAGCATGGCTGGGTAAGCTGCTGGTTTTCGGGGGACTGACAATGGCTGCCGTCGGCGCGTTGCTCTGGCTCGCGGCCCGGCTGCCGTGGTTGGAACAGTTCCCAGGTACGCTTCGCATTGAGCGCCCCGGTTTCACCTGCGTGATCCCGATCTTGGCTTCTATCATCCTCAGCGTGGTGCTGACGGTGATTCTGAACGTGATCGCGCGGTTTCTGAACCGGTAGTGACTGCCGATCTGCTTTGGTTCGGGCCGGCGTACTTACTTCCGCGCTGGTGCGGCCAGCGCCCAGTGATTCTTTCCTATCTCCTAACCTGGTCGAGCCAGAACCAAGAGGGGGCTTTACCGCAGAGAACGCAAAGAACGCCGAGAAAAACAATGAAGAAAATCTCTGCGATCTCTGCCATCGGTCATAAGACCTCATGGTCGTTGATGTCCTCCGTGGTAAAATTCTTGTTTTTTGTACCAGGATTTGATTGTTAAGTGGTATCTTCTCAATATTTGGGGGCAGCTCGGGCCGGTCCCTTCGCGGACTCAGGGTAGGCTTCCCGACCGTGCCCGCCTGTGGCTCGGTCAGGAGACCGGCCACAGCTAGAAAAGAGCAAGACCGGTTCGAGACGCCCCGGATTATTGAGAAGATACGTTAAGTGCCTATGAAAGCCCTCTTTGCTTCCCTTGCACGACGTTCTTGTCTTCACCTATCAACGTTGCATCTTTCTGAATCGGGCTAAATCTCAAGGCCGCGGCTGCAGCACGAGCCACTGGCCTTTCTGGATGTGATACGGGGCGGGGATATCGTTCTCTGCCGCCAGAGTCTCAACCGCGAGGTCAAAGGCGTGGGCGATTTCATACAACGTCTCCCCGGCCGAAACCACATAAGCCGCCTGCCCTTGCGGCGGCGGTACCGGGATGCGGAGCACTTTCCCCGCCGGCACACTGTACATCTCGGTGATGCCGTTCGCCGCCGCGATCTCCTCAGCGGTGCAGCCAAATCTCAGGGCCAGACGGAAAAGGTTCTCCCCCTGTTGGATGCGGTAATAAACTCCCGCGAGCTCCCCGTCGCCGGTTTCAGCGACTTCGGTCGGCGCGGCTGTGGGAACCGGCGTCGCAACGGTGGTCGCTTCGTGAATCTCAATGAGTTTGATAGGTTGTAGGATCTCAATATCTAACGCATCTCCGGCGGGCGCTGTGGCCGTCGCCGCCTGGAGGTTTACCTCGGCCACCCCGGTCGCCACGGGGATCAGGGAAAGCGTCAACACGTTACGCGCAGGCACGTCGCTCTCCCCCAAACCTGACACCTGATAGCGTAGGAGGCCCTCGGCGTTAACCTCATTCTGTTTGACCACAGCTCCCGCCAACTCGCCGGGCTGCACCTGAATGCCGTCCTGCTCCCCATTCATATCCTGCACCTGGAAACATTCTACCGGAATCAGCACTTCGAGCGTCAGAGTGCCGAGCGCCTGCCCGCCCATTAAATTCACCTCGACTAAAATAGGGGATTGGCCCAGATACGCCTCATCCGCCCCCTCCCAAACCAATAGCAACGGGAGGGAAGCGTTGGCGGAGTTCACCGGCGGCAGGGAAAAACTTGCTTCAGAAATAGGTTCGGAAGCGGGATTGTGACCGTTGAGATCTTCGGAATCCGTCTGGGCAAGAGGATTTTCAGTAGCGCGCGCGCCAAGCAAAGAGGGTAAATTACCTTCTCCGGTCGCCACCAATATTCCCCAAATGACCACAATGAGCAGCAACAGCATAAGTGCTTTATCCACTTCCTCCTCCCTTCTTGAAAGTGGTCAGAATCTCACGTAGTTATCATATAGCAAGACTGCCCAAAAAGCAAACCAGCACCAATGAATAGGTGCGTTTCAGAATTA